>Ga0209514_10003859_pt1 | contig 20845 bp, 17 predicted proteins | sample Subgrocontami58m_FD_187452 | JGI IMG/M metagenome (GOLD analysis project Ga0209514, IMG submission 187452) | Subsurface groundwater microbial communities from S. Glens Falls, New York, USA - GMW37 contaminated, 5.8 m (SPAdes) (version 3) | ecosystem: Environmental > Aquatic > Deep subsurface >...
GTAGGTGGTGGATGATGCAAGCCAAATCTTTGGTCATAGTTGAATCGCCTGCAAAGGCAAAGACTATAAATAAATTCCTGGGTAACAAGTATAAGGTATGCTCTTCTATGGGCCACCTTATAGACCTTCCCAAGAGCAAGATGGGGGTTGATATTGAAAATAATTTCCAGCCCCATTACATAGTTATACACAACAGGAGAAAACTCCTTACAGAACTTAAGAAAGAGGCTAAGGACAAAAAAGATATATATCTTGCCACTGATTCTGACAGGGAAGGAGAGGCTATTGGCTGGCATCTGGCAGGTGCCTTAGGTGATGGTAAGAAGATTCATAGGGTTATATTCTATGAGATTACCAAAAAGGCGATAGAGGAGGCATTCAGCCATCCCGGGGAGATAGACCTTAATAAGGTAAATGCCCAGCAGGCACGAAGGATACTTGACAGGCTCGTAGGTTACAACCTTAGCCCTCTTTTGTGGAAGAAGGTTGCAAGGGGATTGAGTGCTGGCAGGGTCCAGACAGTTGTTGTCCGGCTTATCGTTGAGAGGGAAAGAGAGATACGGGCATTTGTCCCTGAGGAATACTGGGAGATAGAGGCAGAACTTGAGAAGAAGATGGGCGGCGAGGGAAGCGGGTTTATCGCAAAATTGGAAAAGATAGGTACAGAGAAGGCAAAGATTAAAAGTAAAGAAGATGGAGATTCTGTACTTAAGGAGTTAGGGTCAAAGGAATTTATCGTCAAGGATATAAAAGAAAAGGAAAAGAGGAAAAATCCCATTCCGCCATTTATTACGAGCAAGATGCAGCAGGAGGCATTCAATAAATTACACTTCTCTGCGTCTAAGACGATGAGGATAGCCCAGCAGTTATATGAGGGGTTAGAGATAGGCGAGGAGGGGAATGTCGGGCTCATTACCTATATGAGGACAGATTCGGTCCGCATATCTGATGAAGCCCATGCGATGGCAAGAGAGTATATAGATAAGAGGTACGGTAGAAAATTTTTGCCTGAAAAGCCAAACGTATATAAATCTAAGAAATCTGCCCAGGAAGCCCATGAGGCGATTCGCCCTACTTCTGTATCTATGGAGCCTGACTCTGTTAAGAAATACCTCACACCTGACCAGCAAAAGTTATATAAATTGATATGGGAACGGTTTGTATCAAGTCAGATGTTACCTGCCATATATTTTGTTACCACTGTTGAGATAGAGGCGGGGCAGTATCTATTTAAAGCCACTGGCTCAAAACTCCTGTTCCCCGGCTGGCTCAATATTTATAACCATGCGATAGAAGAGGATGAGGATAAGGATAAGATATTACCTGAGTTATCTAAGAATGAGAAGTTAGTATTGATAAGGCTGATTCCTTCCCAGCACTGGACAGAGCCTCCCCCGAGGTATTCTGATGCCACACTTGTGAAGGCATTGGAAGAAAAAGGGATAGGCAGGCCAAGCACCTATGCACCTATCCTGGAAACGGTAACGAAGAGGGATTATGTCCAGAGGGATAAGGGGTATCTATACCCAACTGAATTAGGGACAATTGTCACTGACCTCCTTATCAAATTCTTCCCTGTATTATTAGATGTAGAGTTTACTGCCGGTATGGAGGAGGAATTGGACAAGATTGAGGAAGGCAAGGCAGACTGGATTGCTTTACTTAAGACATTCTACACCCCGTTTATTGAATGCCTGAAAAGTGCCAAGGAGGAGATGAAGGATATGAAATCAGAATCTACACCTACAGAAGAGGTATGTGAGAAGTGCGGCAGACAGATGGTGATACGGTGGAGTAAGAATGGTAAATTTCTGGGCTGTTCAGGGTTTCCTGAATGTAAAAATATAAAATCCATAGAAGAATCCCCGACTGGAGAGATTAAGATTAGAAAGGAAGAGGTAACAGAAGAAGTTTGCGATAAATGCGGTAAGCAGATGGTAATAAGGTGGGGTAGGAATGGCAAATTCCTTTCCTGTTCAGCCTATCCTGATTGTAAGAATGCCAAGCCTATACCTACCGGCAAGAAATGTCCATTAGAGAGGTGTGGCGGGGATTTGGTCCAGAAGCGTGCAAAGAAGGGCTTTTTCTTTTATGGGTGTAGTAACTATCCCACGTGCAAGCATACAGCTTCAATAAGGTCAATTTAATATGGAACGGGACATAGATAAATTTCTTACATACTTAGAAGTAGAAAAATATGCCTCTGTCAATACAATAAAGAGTTACCATGGTGACCTTAGACTCTTTAAGAATTTTCTGGGGTCGCAGTTGAGGCGAATAAGCCTCAACACGAATTGCGACGCCCTGCGAGATGGTGAGCAGGGCTGGGGTGAGACAATTGAGAACATAGACCACATCCTTTTGAGGAAGTATCTGGTATACTTGAGAGAAAAGGGCCATTCCAAAAAATCCATCAGCAGGAGGTTGGCGTGCCTGCGTTCATTCTTTAAATTCTTAGTGAGGGAGGGATATTTAAAATCAAATCCGATTTCTGGTCTGTCTGCACCCAAACAGGAGAAGAAACTACCTCTGTTTCTAATAGAGGATGAAGTTACAAAACTCCTGGAGACACCTGAGAAAGACCTGCCTGGTTTAAGAGATAGGGCTATTTTAGAGACGCTCTACAGCACAGGGATAAGGGTTAGTGAGTTAGTAGGATTAAACCTGGAAGATATGGATTTTATAGGCGGGGTGGTTAAGGTGAGAGGAAAAGGTAAGAAGGAAAGGCTAACCCCAATCGGTGACAGGGCATTGAGGGTTATAAGGGATTATTTAGAAAAACGTCCTGCAGTATCTTTAGACAAAAAGAATCCGTTATTTCTGAACAAGGGGAACACAAGGCTTACAGATAGAAGCGTGAGGCGGATGGTAGAGAAATATATACGCCTTGCAAGTATAAAGACAGATGCATCCCCGCACACATTAAGACATTCGTTTGCCACACACCTCCTTAACCGGGGGGCAGACCTCAGGTCTGTCCAGGAGTTGTTAGGACATGTTAATCTTTCCACCACACAAATCTATACCCATGTTACAACAGAGAGGCTGAAATCCGTATATAATAAGGCACACCCAAGGGCATGATATAGTATGTTCTTATTCTATGATATAATATTCCTAATCTATTTTATCTTCTCACTCCCGGCATTTTTATTTAAATTGGTAGTCTGGAGCAAATACAGAAATGGCATTGGGATGAGGTTTGGTATTTTACCTCGCCATGTGCGGCATGTCCTTAAAAACGGGGAAAGGCGTATCTGGCTGCATGCAGTGAGTGTGGGAGAGATGGCAGCTTCTCAACCACTATTAGAGGCGTTAAGGAAGAGATTTCCTGGCCACAGGTTGGTTATTTCCACTACTACAGAGACTGGCAATCAGGTCGCAATGAGATTAGCCAGGCAAGGTGAGCCAGTCATCTATTTTCCATTAGACATGAGTATTATAGTGAAGAGGGTTATAGATGATATTAAGCCTGAGATATTTCTGATGATGGAGACAGAACTCTGGCCTAATTTTATCGGTTATCTCCATAAAAGGGGTGTCCCGATAGCATTGGTAAATGGCAGGATATCACAGAGGTCATTCAAAGGGTACATGCTGATAAGATGGCTGTCAAGAGAGACGCTGAATAAGATAAGTTTATTCTGCATGCAGACCGAAGCAGATGCCAGGAGGATAATCGCCATGGGAGCACCTATTAGTAAGGTTAAGGTTACAGGAAATGTGAAATTTGACGTCCATGAAATAGAGCCATTCAGTAAAGAGGAGGTATCTGGCTTGAGGAGCCATCTGAAATTAGCCAACGGTGATGAACTCTTAGTTGCAGGTAGTACTCATAAGGGTGAGGACGAGATAATACTCAATGCATATAAAAGGCTCAAAGAAAGATTTAGCCATTTGCGATTACTCATCGCCCCCCGCCACTTAGAGAGGCTGAAGTATATAGAGAATCTTACCCGTAAGGCAGGGCTTGTGCCGGTCAGGTTCTCCGGGATGCAAATTGATGAAAAGGATGGTGTGATACTATTGGACACGATAGGCCAATTGAAGCACATATATAGTGTAGCCACCCTCGTATTTGTAGGAGGAAGTTTAGTCCCGCACGGAGGCCATAATATGATAGAACCTGCAAGTCTGGAAAAGCCATTAGTATTTGGCAGATATGTATTTAATTTTCAGGAAGTGGCAGATATCCTGCTGAGTAAGAATGGTGCGATATTGGTAAATGATGAAGATGAATTGGTAGAATCCTGCATGAGGCTATTGTCTTCTCCAGAGGAAAGGTTTGAAATGGGCAGGTGCGCTAAAGAGTCTATCAATGAGAGCAGAGGTGCCACTTCAAGGAATGTAGAGCTTATTGCTTCGTCCCTGCTAACTGGGTGAGGATTTCTTCTGCTACAAATATAGGGGATTTTGCCCTGAGTGCCAGGGCGATTGCATCACTTGGCCTTGAATCAACCTCTATAGTATTATTCTTCGTCTTTAAAAATAGGCGGGCATAGAAGGTGTTATTATTAAGGTCACTTATTAATATCTTTTCCAGGGTTGCACCTAAATTTTCTATGGTGTTCTTAAGCAGGTCGTGTGTCATGGGCCTTGGGGTATCTATGCCCTTGATTCTTAAACTGATGGCTGTAGCTTCAAATATGCTTATGATGATGGGGAATGAACGCGTGCCTGATTTCTCTGTGAGGACGATGACCTGTTCTTCCCTCGTTTCATCTATCATTATCTTTGAAAGGGTGACTTCTACCAATGCCTTGACCTCCTGTGTGAATTGAATTAAATTATACAATTGCTTTATCTAAAAGTCAACTAAAAAAATGGAACTTTCGCAAAACCTTGGTTTTTTAATCTCTCTGCCAATATTCTTAATGGCTGTAGTCATACATGAATGTGCACATGGATGGGTGGCATACAAATGCGGTGACCCTACTGCCAAGATGTCAGGCAGGCTCACGCTCAATCCATTGGCACATATAGACCCTATGGGAACAATCTTATTCCCTTTGCTACTCATACTGTTACATTCCCCTTTTGTATTTGGCTGGGCAAAGCCTGTCCCTGTGAACTTCTTTAACCTGAGGCATTATAAGAGAGACATGGTTATAGTCGGCTTGGCAGGCCCAGGCTCAAATATACTCATAGCAATCATCACCTCTATTATAATGAGACTCATATCAATCCCTACTTATACAGTAGGGGGATTGATATTGGAATCCATAGTTGTCATTAATCTTTTATTGGCAGTATTTAACCTGATGCCTGTCCCGCCTATAGATGGCTCAAGGATAGTGTCAGGGCTTTTACCGGAGAAGTATGCTGCATACTACAACAAGTTAGAACCCTTCGGCATATTTATACTGATAGCATTTTTAGCATTAGGATTGGTTGATAAGGTTATATTCCCGATAGTCCTTTTCCTAAGCAGCCTGTTGCTTGGAGGGATGATGTAGGCAAAGATGATATATGCTCCATGATTTTTGTTGACAAAACCCATTTTTCACGGTACAGTAAAGTATCCCCTCTTGTTTTCTTCGAAAACAAAGCAGAGAGGACAAGAAAGATACTGTTATATAAAAGGAGATGAAGAAATAATGGCTGTTATTAAACTTCCCAAATGGATAGAAAAAGTACCCAATAAAAATGAGATGTATGCTGATTTTTGGATTGGAACAAGTCTCGTAAAGATGCAGGAGTACGGTAAAAGAAGTGAGGTTTACACTGCCCGTTATCGTATGTCTTTCAAAGAATTTGAAGATAAGGTCTTGTCCTCCAAGAAGGAAAACATCCGTGAATGGGATGATTATGTTATCTGGAAGGGCATTGAAGAAGCCCGCTCCCTCTGGTCTGCCCGATACAAGGAATTGCGCAAGTGCGCAATATAATTGCCTCTCTATACAAGAATCCTATTGTTCATACTGTAGATATCATTGATATTATTGAAGAACCCGAGATTCAACTTCTCTATGCCAAGCTAACCTTAATTGATAAAACATTGCTTTATATCAGAGAAGTTATTACATCTAAAGATGACAAATATTCCTATCACTGGCAGACTGAATCTGGAAGAATGATTAGACGTTGGGATAATGCACCTCATTGGCAGCAAAAGATAGGTGCCTTACATCATGTTCATACAGAAATGCCAGAAGTGGCAGAGCCAAGCAGTAGGGTCACTATAGAAGAAATTCTTGAGACAATTGCTGAGATTATAAAAAAGAAAAGAAGAAAGAATTAGTTATGGCGTCGAACCCAAAGGATATTGAGTTTCAGACTGCAGAAGAGGTTACTCAGATAGTCAGGGATGCATTAAGAGAAGATGTCGGAAAAGGCGACATAACTTCATCCCTGTGCAGATTCGCTGATTTAAAGGCGAATGCTGCCATCATCTTCAAAGGTAAAGGTATAGTTTGTGGATTGAAGGTCATGGAGTTAGTATTCAAATCAGTTGATAGAAAATTAATCTTTAAGCCCGCAGTTAAGGAAGGTGCAATAGTTAAGGCAGGCAAAGTAGTAGCATATATAGAGGGCAAAGCCAGAAGTATCCTGACAGCAGAAAGGACTGCACTGAATTTCTTAGGACATCTGTCAGGGATAGCCACCCAGACCCATAGATTTGTTAATAGGATTAAACTATACAAGGTAAAGATTATGGATACACGAAAGACCACACCCAACATGAGACGTCTTGAGAAGTATGCTGTGAGGGTAGGTGGTGGACATAATCACAGGATGGGACTCTATGACCAGGTATTGATAAAGGATAATCATATCAAGGTAGGATTGCAAGGGGCTGGTAATTCTCCGGGTGTGGGTAAAAAAGATATTATCAGGACATTAGTGACGATGGCAAAGAGGCATGCCGCAAAAGGCATGAAGGTTGAGGTTGAGGTTGAGAATCTGAACGAGTTTAAGGCATCTCTTGAATCATGTCCTGATATTATAATGCTTGACAATATGTATGTCCGTGATATAAGCAAGGCAGTTAAAATCAGAAATGCTCAAATCTCCCGCACAAAGCCATTACTTGAGGCATCTGGCGGCATAACACTCAAGAATGTCCGTAAGATAGCCAGGACAGGGGTTGACATCATATCTATAGGCAGCCTGACACACTCTGTAAGGTCATTGGACGTATCTTTAGAGATAATATAGGAGAATCGAGGATATGCCTTGACTGTGATTTCAGGTATAATTGCAGGGAAAGAAATAAGGATTAAGGGATACGGATTTCGGAATTTCTTTTTAGAGAGAAACCATGAATCTACCGATAAATATCAATGACCTTTTAACGGCACGTACTGTTGAGTGGGAGCGGTTGGAGTTTAAAGAGGGCTGGGATCCTGAAGCGGTCATGCATTCTTTATGCGCATTCGCCAATGATTTCCACAATTTAGGCGGCGGGTATATTATCCTTGGCATTAAAGAAAAAGACGGACGACCTGTTCTACTGCCCAAGGGGTTGAAAAGTAATCAAGTTGACAAAATCCAGAAAGAAATCATTGCCCTTGGGCATAAAATCCAGCCTTTTTATCATCCTATCGTTGTGCCGTGCACATATAAAAGAAAACATATTCTTGTTATCTGGGCAATAGGCGGACAAACGCGTCCCTATAAGGTTCCTGTTTCCTTGTCTAAGACCGAGAAGCGGTATGCATATTATATTCGAAAGACATCAGAAACGGTTATCGCAAAAGCGCAAGATGAGAAAGAATTGTTAACACTGGCGGCAACGGTTCCGTTTGATGACAGAATGCATCATACGGCAATCGTGAATGACCTTGAGCTCGGACTTATTCGCGCTTATCTCCAGCAGGTGAAGAGTGCTCTTTTCGATGCGTCAACAAAAATGAATTTTGTCCAGTTGTGCCGCAATATGAATATCGTTGACGGACCTAACGAGTATGTCCGACCTAAGAATGTTGGGTTGCTGTTTTTCAATGCGGAACCGTTTAAGTATTTCCCGCAGACGCAGATTGATATTGTTCATTTTCCCCAAGGTCCCGGGGCCGATTCTTTTTCCGAAAGGATTTTTAAAGGACCGGTTCATAACATGCTGCAAGAGGCATTAACGCATATCCAGCATCAGGTGATTGCGGAAAAAATTGTCAAACATTCTGACCGTCCTGAAGCAGACCGTTTTTATAACTACCCATTTATAGCCATAAAAGAAGCGCTGTGTAATGCGGTGTATCACCGTTCTTATGAAATACGGGAGCCGGTTGAAGTGAGGATAATGCCGAATTGTATAACGATTGGGAGTTTTCCCGGTCCTGACAGGTCTATTTCTGATAAAGATATTAGCGAGTTTCATTTTGCTTCACGACGTTACCGCAATCGGAGGGTAGGCGAATTTTTAAAAGAGTTGGATATGACCGAAGGTCGCGGCACGGGAATCCCTAAAATTATTCGGGAAATTGATAAGAATGGCTCACCTCTGCCAATATTTCATACAGATGATGACCGCAGTTATCTTACCGTAGAGTTTCCTGTGCATCCGCTGTTTTTAGAAGAGAGTGCAATTCCCCGGAGAGATACCGGGCAAGTTACCACGGAAGTTGGGATTAAGTCGGGACCAGATCGAGACCAAGTCACGGGTGAAGTCACGGGTGAAGTCACGGGTGAAGTCACGGGTGAAGTATTGAAGCTTCTGAACACCTTAAGTGATAAGCCTATGACACGTTCTCAATGTCAGGCCGTTCTTGGACTGAGAGGCCAGGCAAATTTTCGTGACCGGTATCTTAAACCGGCGCTTCAAATGGAACTTATTGAGATGACCATTCCTGATAAACCCAACAGCAGTAAGCAAAAGTATAGATTAACGGAAAAAGGTAAAAGGTATAGAGAGTCAATTAAATGAATTCACAGGGCACATGGTATATCCCTATGAATACAATAATGCCTGGTGTTGCTCTACCCGTAGTGACAGATGACCGTGAGAGTGACGCACTGTGGTAACATAAAGCGGTATCAGTAAATGGAGGGTTTAAGTGAATAATAAGAAAATCGCCTTCGGCTCACTATGCAGAACTCTAATACGATTTTCAGTGGTATAGGCATGAAAGTATTTTCTATACTTTCCTATACCATAACAAAGAAAAGACTAAGATTCAATGTCCGAAATAAGGGATAAATAAATGACAGAACTTCATAAATTGATAAAAAAGGGCGAATCCGAAACAATAGAGTTCAAAAAATCTATCAGTGAAATGAAAGAAGCAGTTATTGATATATGTGGATTTTCTAATTCAAAAGGTGGCATTTTAATCTTTGGCATATCAAATAAAGGCGAAATCATTGGACAAGAAGTGTCTGATTCAACCCTGCGAAAAATTTCCAATACAATAGTTGACAATACCGACCCTAAAATATATCCGTCAATTGAGAAAGTTACAATTAAAGACGAAGAAGTTGTTTTGATAACCATAGATTCTTCACCATATAAGCCGCATACTGCTTACGGGAAACCATACAAACGAGTGGGAACCACAACCAAACAGATGTTTCAATCTGAATACCATTTTCGCTTAAATAAAAGGAATGTTTTTTATTATGACAGACAAATATTAGAAAGTGCTAAACTTAAAGACATTGATGTGAAAAAACTCAGATGGTTTTTAAGGACAGCAAAATATGAGAGAAATCTGGATGTGTCACTGAGTTTGTCAGCACAGGATGCTTTATCCCGTCTGGAATTGAGACAGGATGGAGAATTGACCAATGCCGCGGTCTTACTTTTCGGCAGAGAGCCACAAAATAAACTTATCCAGTCAGAAGTCCGTTGCGGAAGATTCAAGGGGAATGATATGGGTGAAGGATTTATTGATATGAAAGTCTTTAGAGGTTCTATTATTGACCAGGTTGATGATGCAGAAAAATTTGTCCTGAATAATATCAAACGTGCCGCATGGATAGTGCCAGGTCAGGTAGCGAGAGTAGAAAAATGGGAATATCCGCCTGATGCCGTCCGGGAAGCGATTACCAACGCAATAGTTCATAGAGATTATCAATCAACCGCAAATGTCCAGATTCGGATATTTGATGACCGCATGGAGGTCTGGAATCCCGGGAGATTACCAGAAGGAATGACTGTGGAGATGTTAAAGAAAAAACACGAATCAAAACCATTCAATCCACTTATTGCCAGGATGTTCTTCCTGATAAAGTATATTGAGCAGTGGGGAATGGGCACAAATAATATAGTTAAATGGTGTAAAGAAAACGGTAATCCCGCCCCCGAATTTGAATATACTGGAACAAGTTTAGTTGTCACTTTCAGAAAGGCAAAAATAGTAGGAAAAGAACAAAAAGAAAAAATAATGGTTGATTTAAATGAACGGCAAAAGAAAGCCTTGGAATTTCTAAAGACTAATGATGTTATTAGTACAAAAATATACATGAAACTAAACAAAGTATCTGATAAAACAGCATTTTTAGAACTTAAAGATTTATTTATTAAAAATATTTTAATAAAGGAAGAAAGAGGCAGAGCAACAATTTATAAATTAAAGAGGTAGTGATTAGGTAGTGATTAGGTAGTGATTAGAATTAGCACGATTATGGAACGTTAAAATGTTTAATATAACTGGTCGTGGTCGTTATTATATTTTGAAAGGGTATCATAAAGGTATCAAAAGAGGTGAGCGTTTAGTGAGCGATTAAAAATTGTGACACTGGAGGCTGAACATATTACAAAGTGAAGCGTTGATGAAGCGTTAAATGAAATTGCCGATCGTATAAATATTAAATTATGTAGGATTAACAATGCCTAAGTATAATCTTGATGCCCTTGGTCCACAAGAATTTGAACGACTTTGTCAAAGTCTCGTCCAGCAAGTAATAGGCCCTGGTGCAAAAGTATATGGGATGGGCAAAGATGGTGCTAGAGAGGCCACTTTTCATGGCAAAGCTCCATATCCCTCTAAGGAAGAGCGGTGGGACGGAAGTTGGATTTTTCAGGCGAAGTTCCATGATGTTCAGCAAATAGGGCCAGTTGAGGCTCGTCGCCAATTATTAGCAGATATTGATGATGAACTTTCAAAAATCACAAAAAAATACCAACATCAGTGTGACAATTTTATTCTTATGACCAACGTTACACTTACGCCAGCCTATCAAACTGGAACACGAGATTTGCTTGACAAGAAAATTATTCCAAAATACCACCGTAAAATTAAAAATATACATGTCTGGGGAGCTGATGAGATTTGTCGTTTTCTTGATACTAACCCTGGGATTCGTCAGACTTATGCCGATTTGCTTGTATCAGGGGATATTATTGCCCGCCTTTTGGGGATGCTTGAACAAAAAGAAGCTGACTTAGATGAACTTGTTAAACTTTATTGCCAAGGTTGTCTTAAACATGAAAAATTTGCGGTTCTTGATGATGCTGGTGATATTGAAGAAAAACGAATTGAACTTCCATCGGTCTTTGTTGACTTAGACGTAACGCCTCCTGTCCTTCCTAAAAATACACAAATCTTAGAAAAATTACCTGGTTGGTTAAAACAAGCAACAGAGAGTGAAAATAGAAAATCTGCCCTTTCATATTTACTTGATGACTCCATTCCTGGGTTGGTTCTAATAGGTGGCCCAGGAGCTGGGAAATCTACCTTGGGTCAATATCTTGCCCATATTTATCGTCTTCGTCTTCTTAGACAGTTAAGTGAAATAAGAGATGAGGTAGAGAGTCTTGAAAGTTGCATCCTTCGTATACCTTTCAGAATCGTTTTACGAGAATATGCTCAGTGGATAACTGCCCAAAAAAATTCAGATGGCCTTGCTACTTACCTATTTACTCAAGTATCCCGAGTATCTGAACGAAACGTAACAACCGAAGGAATTGATAAGATTTTCAAATCAAACCCATCAATTCTAATCTTGGATGGATTAGATGAAATTGCAGAGAAAAAACTACGAACAAAAGTGTTGGATAACATAACTTCATTTATCAACAGGGTACGAGATGTATTAGGTGGCAACATAAGAATAATCGCTACTACAAGACCATATGGATACTCAGAGGAATTTGACCCAATTCACTATCTACATCTAACACTAAAGAATCTATCTCCAGAAAAGGCACTCATTTATACAGACCGGTGGACGAAAGCACGTGAGCCGATTCCTGAAGAATCTGCAAGAATCAAAACTACATTTAATACATGCTTGAAAGACAGAGTGGCCAGCGTTCTCACTACTACACTTCTTCAAGTTACCATTCTTTTAGTTATCATTCGTGCAAAAGGGACCCCACCAAAGCAACGTGAGGAACTGTTTGAAGAGTACATGAATATAATTTATGAACGAGACCAGAAAAGAAGACCAGAATTGTTACGGACCGAGAAAAATATGATGTATGGTCTGCATAAGTATCTTGCATATCTACTCCATAAACGTGCTGAAAAAGATGAAACAGCTGCCTTGATGAATATAGATGAGTTTAAAGAAAAAGTTTTGGAATACCTTATATTCTGTGACCCAACATTAAATGAAGAAGAGATAAAGGACAGATTGAACCAAATTATCACAGAGGCAAGTCAACGTTTAGTTTTAATTGAAAGTCCACAAGAAGGAAAAATTGGATTTGGGCTAACGACAATCCGTGAATTTTTTGCCGCCGCTCATCTTGTAGATACTGCAAAAAGCACACAAGAAAGAGATGAGAAATTCAAGGCTATTGCGAGACTACCCCACTGGAGGAATGTAGCCTTGTTCTTTGCAGGACGAGTTGGAAGAAATCATTCTGGTGAGGCGCCAAGTTTGATAGACGTATGCCGTTCCATTGATACGGAACGGGCTGATAAGTTCCTCAAAAGAGGTGCAGAATTGACTCTTGAGATAGTAGATGATAAGGCTCTGAGGGAACCCCATAATGAGGTCGGTGCAATTCAATATTCTTTATCCCTATTAGATGCAGATTTTGTGAAAAATCGTGAAGAACTGTTAAAAAAAATAAAATCACTTCCTGAAAGATATAAGGAACGCATCATTCTGCCTTGGCTAGAAGAGAGGTTAAATAAGGTTGTCCCAAGCAGCCTTGAATTATATGCGGATGTTTACCATGAACTTTTTGACGTCCAAGAAACACTGGTATCTGCCATAAAGAGAGGATCTGAATCTGATTTAAAAGAAGTAAAGTTATGGGCACTTCGTGAAGCCATTCAAAGTAAGGTCAATGAGAAGTGGGTTGTGGAGTTAATGGAAGAATTAGTCAACATCTTCTCTGTTAAGAAAATGGCACGGCGACTGTCTGATCATTTGTCTAATTTGCCGTTCTATCTCCGGTATCCTATTTCTTCTAATGTAAAATTGGCTATCTTTTCTGCTTTTTTATTAGGACCCAGAAGAGGTTTTTCTCATGAAGATATAAAAAGATTCTCGGATATTAGGCTAGAAGGAAAATATGATAAAAACCTGCTTCCACTACGGGGAATCATTCAACTTCTAGCAATGACCCATATAATGGAAAGATATGAACGTAGAGACTGGTCAGTATTATCACGATGGTTGCCTGCCATGGCTAATCCAAAAGTAAGGGCGATGGTGAGCGAGAATGCAAGTCTTATGAAAGAATTCTGTGAAACCTTTTCCAAGGAAAAAGAACCTTTAATTAGATGTCTTGTAGCACTATTTGAGTATCTTATGGGACCACACAATCTTGAAAAATATATCAATCTTTACGAAGTATCCCAGGATATATCAAAAATAGACCCATTGTATCAAAATCTTATTATGTCAATTAAGGAAATTATTGGAATACCATCCCAAGATAGAGAAAAACTATATAAAATGCACAAAGAACTTGTTGTTCTTTGTAAGCATTATAAATCAGAAAAACAATATGAAATGGACATGAAGGAACTTAATGACCTAATTAACGAAGAGAACCAGATTGTGCCAAACCATTCCCAGAGACTTTTTATTTGGATTCAGAACGAGTGTGATTCGTCACTGGAGAGATTTCTGGATTCTAAGATTCTTGGCAAAATAAAAAAATGGCTTCAGGCACGTGGTCTATCTGAGAATGCCTTTTGCATGCGTTGGTGGAGGGTAAACATACCCCATGATTTAGAATTTCTTAAGTTTACTATTGAATTAGTTAAGAGATATTTACTAGAAGGACAAAAACCACAAAGAATCGAGCCTATAATTCCTTATTATGACTGGCATGAACCAAAAACAAAGCAGGAATCTGAGTTTGCAAACCAAATAAAAAATATTCTTGAAGAGGTATTAGCAAAATATCAAACTCTGGATGAAACTGAATGTCACCAACTTGAAATTTTATATTGGGTTGCACTCTCTGCAGATGTTATTGAAGAAAAACATATGCTTAAATTAACGAAGTTATGGCATAAACAAGCTTTTTTATTACGAGACTGGTATTATGAACAGAAAGCTGTCCGTGCCCAACAGACTCTTATGGTTATGCTGAAGAGTGAGAATTCAGAAGTAGCCCGCTTAGCAGGTGTTTCATTATCAATAATTTTGCGAGGACGATTCTTCCGTGAAGAACGAAAAGGAATTAAAGAATCATGGGTTGGTGATAAATATTGGGAGTTTGCTCAAGATAAGAATGATATCTGGCGTCCAAGATACATACAAGGCATGGTATATTGTCAATTGAAATGGGCAGAAAAAGGGCGAGAATGGCTTGAAGCGATTAAGAAAGCAGACACAGAGGAACTTCAATATGCCTGGTGCCAAGTAATTGAAGAGACAGATTATTGCGATATTAAAGACCGAGATACTCTTTTTGAACTACTTCTACAGATTTTAGAGGATGGAGAGGCTTTTGCGAAGCCCATTAGAACTGCTACTCTCCGAAGATTACATAACATCGTTCGTGAGGTGGAACCTGTTGGATTTGAAGAGAAACCGCTTAATCTGCCTTTGCCTCAGAGGGGGAGTATATTCTAATAATGGACTACAATACATCATTTAAAAACCAGCAACTTCACTTAATGGTGTAAAAGACTATGTTTCGCTCCGTCCAAATTTGTTTTTACTAAACTTCTTTTACACCAGGACTGTTATATGAAACGATGGCACGCATTAAAACAAAATTTATAAAAATAAGCGAAAGATGATGAGGTATGTGTTATGCGAGGTGCCTTTTTATAATGAACAGTTGCGTAAAGTTGAATTTGAAAATGAGTTCATAAAAATTATTAATGATTAAATACAGTAAGAATTACCTTTTTAAAACACCCTCACCCTTACCCTCCCCCCTTGAGGGGGAGGGAGGGATAAGTTCATCACAAAATCAAAACAGGATATATGAACAAGTTCAAATTAGTCAGTGATTATAAACCTGCTGGTGACCAGCCAGAGGCTATAGAGAAGTTGACAAAGGGGCTGATGGAGAATAGACGATTCCAGACGCTCTTGGGAGTGACTGGCAGTGGCAAGACGTTTACCATGGCAAATGTCATAGCCAATATAAATAGACCCACATTGGTAATCTCTCACAATAAGACACTCGCTGCACAACTTTATAGCGAATTCAAGGGATTCTTTCCGGAGAATGCGGCAGAGTATTTTGTCAGTTATTACGACTACTATCAGCCAGAGGCTTATGTGCCGCAGACAGATACATATATAGAGAAGGATGCCTCTATAAATGATGAGATTGATAGACTAAGGCTTTCTACTACAAGTTCACTCATGTCCAGAAACGATGTAATTATCGTAGCGAGCGTCTCATGTATATATGGGCTTGGTTCGCCAAGTGATTATCAGGAGATGCTCGTATTTTTTAATAAGGGTGATGAGGTGACGAGGGATGATGCCTTGAGGAGGTTAGTGGATATCCAGTATGAGAGGAATGACATAGATTTCCACAGAGGCAAATTCAGGGTAAGGGGTGACGTTGTAGAAATCTTCCCTGCCTATGAAGAGACTGCCTTGCGCGTTGAACTATTCGGTGATGTGGTGGATAGGATATGCCAGATAGACCCTATTACAGGAAATATCCTGCAAGAACTTGATAGGGTGGCGATATACCCTGCCAAACATTTCGTTACGACACAAAGCAAGATTGATAAGGCAATTGTCTCTATAGAGGAAGAATTAGAGATACAGTTAAAGAAGTTGAGAGGTGAGAATAAACTCCTTGAGGCACAGCGGTTAGAGAGCCGCACCAAATATGACATGGAGATGCTGAGGGAGATAGGCTACTGCAATGGCATAGAGAATTATTCAAGGCACTTGAGTGGCAGGGCCCCAGGCTCAAGGCCTTATTGCCTGTTAGACTATTTCCCTGAAAAATTTCTTACAATCATAGATGAGTCCCATGTAACTGTCCCGCAGGTCAGGGGAATGTATAATGGTGACAGGGCAAGGAAAGAAGTGCTGGTAGAGTATGGCTTCAGGCTCCCTTCTTGTCTTGATAACAGGCCACTAAGGTTTGATGAATTTGAGAATCTGGTCCAGGATGTGATATTCGCATCTGCTACACCAAATGAATGCGAGATAAGAAAGAGCGGTGGGATAGTTATAGAGCAGATTATAAGACCCACAGGATTGGTAGACCCTGAGATAGTCGTTAAATCTACTAAGGGTCAGATAGATGACCTCATCAGCGAGGTAAGAAAACGCGCAGAAAGAAAAGAGAGGGTTCTGGTTACTACATTGACCAAGAGGATGGCAGAGGACCTTGCAACTTATTTAGAGGAAATGGGCATTAGAGTAAAGTATCTGCATTCAGAGATAGATGCTTTGATGAGAGTGCGTATATTAAGGGACCTGAGGCTGAGAGAGTTTGATTGCCTTGTAGGAATCAACCTCTTGAGGGAAGGGCTTGACCTGCCTGAGGTATCTTTAGTCGCGGTTCTTGATGCAGATAAGGAGGGGTTCTTGAGGTCGCAGACCTCACTGATTCAGGTATCGGGGAGGGCAGCGAGGAATATAAATGGCCAGGTTATCATGTATGCTGATACTATTACCGGTTCAATGAAGAAGGCTATAGATGAGACTAACAGGCGGAGGAATATACAGTTAGAATATAATAAGGAATACCACATTACCCCCAGGTCCATAGAGAAGGCTGTAAAGGAATGGATTGAGACGATAGAGGAGGCGCGTGAATTGGTCGTATCAGTTACGAGAGAGACTCCAGAGGAATATGAGTTCAATACTGTCATAGCAGAGTTAGAGAGGGATATGGAATTGGCTGCAAGGAATTTGCAATTTGAAGAGGCGGCAGTGCTCAGGGACAGGATAAAAAGAGTCAAAGAGTCTAAGGTAGTGTAGGGGCTTGATCCCCATTTTCATGAGGACAAGTTTATGGCGTCCGTTGTTAATAAGATAATCGGTAATAAAATCTATTATTATACGCAAGTCAGTTCCACAAATGATATTGCCCATAAGATGGCTCGTGAAGGTGCTATAGAAGGGACTGTAATATTTGCAGATGAGCAGTCCAATGGCAGGGGCAAGATGGGTAGGGTTTGGCTCTCTCCTAAAGGAGAAGGTATATTGGCTTCTATTATATTGCGCCCTGATATATCTTTCTCAGTTGCCCATAAATTTACTATCATGGCAGGGATAGGTATTGCCAAGGCGATAAAAGATACCTTCAAGTTACCTGTCATGATAAAGTGGCCCAATGATATATTGATAAATGGCTTAAAGGTTTGTGGTATACTTACAGAATCAAGCTCCTTCGGACATGGAACATCCGCCTTGGAGGAGGGTGAGTCCCGGTTACAAAAAGAATGTGCTTCGCTAGAATATCTTATTATAGGTATAGGCATAAATACAAATTCTGATAAGGCATCCTTGCCTGAAGGCGCTACCTCAATAAAAGCTGAATTGGGTAAGGATATTGACAGGTCAGGATTTGCAGAGGTGGTATTGAGGACGTTGGACAGGGAGTACTCAGCATATCTAAAATCAGGATTTGAAGAGATTATCTCAGAATATGCCAAATTTGCTTGCAGTAGATATAGGTAACACAAATATATCAGTAGGTTTATTTAAGGATGATACACTTATCAATAGTGGTAAGATACCTACTGTGATTGATAAGGGCATAGAGAATTATGCAGGTGTATTAAAAGAGATTGTCAAAGAACATCCTGATGCCATTATCATATCAAGCGTTGTCCCATCTGCCACAGATAAACTCAAAATAGTATTGAAGAGTCTTTTTAATGTGTCTCTTCTGGTGGTAGGTGAAGATATAGACCCTAAGGTAAAGAACCTGTATGATGCCAAGACACGAGTAGGCACAGATAGATTAGTAAATGCAGCAGCAGCTATTTACCTGTATGGTTATCCAGTGATAATAATAGATTTTGGCACAGCCATAACTGTAGATATTATTTCAGAAAAGGGGGAATTCATAGGAGGTATCATAATGGCAGGCATCAGGATGTCATTGAATGGATTATCTTCTGCGACAGCATTTCTCCCTCATATAAGTGATATCACACCTCCAGATAATTTGATAGGAACTGACACTATAAGTTGTATGAAGAGCGGGATATTCTATGGCACAAGTTCCATGATTGATGGGCTTGTAGGTAAGATTAGGGAGAGGTTCGGCTCTACAAAAGGAATGTGCTCCGCTACGATACCTGCCATAGCCACAGGAGGCGATGCAGAGGTTATCTACCCTTACTGTAAGGCTATTGATAAGGTGAATATAAATCTGACATTAGAAGGATTAAGAATAATATTCTATAATATGGGACATCCGCCTTTGGAGGAATGAAATACATAGAGAAAATAAATAAAAACCATATAAAAATTAGTAAAATTGCGTAAAAATGCCATAAAACGAGTAATTTTGCAGTAAAATGGGGCTTGATTTTTTTGAAGAATTTGTTATAATATATTTTAGCACTCATTGAACGAGAGTGCTAAAATATGGGAAGGAAAGGGGGTGAAGTGTAGTTTATGGCTATTCAACCTATAGGAGACAGGGTTCTCATTAAGGCAATGGAGGCTGAAGAAAAGACTAAAGGAGGGATTGTCGTCCCTGATACAGCCAAGGAAAAGCCACAGGAAGGGAAAGTAGTTGCTGTTGGCAAAGGCAAGGTGATGGAGGATGGCAGCGTAAGGTCATTAGAGGTGAAGGTTGGCGATAAGATACTCTATGGTAAATTCTCAGGGACTGAGGTTACCTACAAGGATGAGGAGTACCTTATTGTGAGAGAGGAAGATATTCTGGCGATAATAAAATAGGGAGGTTAGAGTAAGTATATGGCAAAGCAAATACTGTATAGTGAAGAGGCCAGGCGTGCGATCCTGAATGGCGTGGATAAGTTAGCAAACGCTGTTAAGGTCACACTTGGCCCTAAAGGGAGAAATGTAGTTCTTGACAAAAAGTTCGGGTCTCCCACGATTACAAAAGACGGTGTTACTGTAGCAAAGGAGATAGAACTTGAGGACCCGTATGAGAATATGGGCGCAGAGATGGTGAAGGAAGTAGCTTCCAAAACATCAGATACAGCAGGTGATGGGACGACTACTGCTACCATCCTTGCCCAAGCAATCTTCAGAGAAGGTTCTAAGAACGTAACAGCAGGCGCCAATCCTATGGCACTGAAGAGGGGTATAGAAAAGGCAGTAGCAGAGGTTGTAGACCAGCTCAAGAAATTGAGCAGGCCGATTAAGGACAAGAAAGAGATATCAGAGGTTGCATCTATCGCTGCCAATAACGATACCACAATAGGTAACCTCATAGCAGAGGCGATGGATAAGGTGGGTAAAGACGGTGTCATTACAGTTGAAGAGGCGAAATCCATGCAGACCACTCTGGAGGTTGTTGAAGGTATGCAATTTGACCAGGGTTACCTCTCTCCTTATTTTGTAACTAATGCCGAGAAGATGGAAGCAGTTTTGGAGGACCCGTATATCCTGATTCACGAGAAGAAGATATCGGCGATGAAGGATATGCTACCGCTTTTAGAGAAGGTAGCCAAGACAGGCAAGCCCCTATTGATAATAGCAGAGGATGTAGAAGGCGAGGCACTTGCTACTTTAGTTGTCAATAAACTTAGAGGGACACTCGCAGCCTGTGCCATTAAAGCCCCGGGCTATGGTGACAGGCGTAAGGCTATGCTTGACGATATAGCAGTCCTTACTAAGGGTAAAGCTTTATCCGAGGACTTAGGGATAAAGTTAGAGAACATAACCTTAGAGGACCTTGGAAGGGCAAAGAGGGTCACTGTAGACAAGGAGAATACCACAATAATAGAAGGTGCAGGTAAGACCTCAGATATAAATGGCAGGATTGCCCAGATAAAGAAACAGATAGAAGATACTGATTCTGACTATGATAAAGAGAAACTCCAGGAGCGTCTTGCGAAATTGGCTGGAGGAGTCGCGGTTATCAATGTTGGTGCTGCGACAGAGACTGAAATGAAAGAGAAGAAGGCGAGGGTAGAGGATGCACTCCATGCTACACGGGCTGCTGTAGAAGAGGGTATAGTCCCTGGAGGCGGGGTAGCATTCCTGAGAGCCATACCTGCATTAGAGAAGATGAACCTCAAGGGGGATGAGGCAGTCGGCGTAGACATAATAAAGAGGGCGTTAGAGGAACCTATAAGACAGATAGTCAATAATGCAGGTCTTGAAGGTTCTGTAGTAGTCCAGCGGGTCAAGACTGAGAAGACCAATGTAGGATATGATGTCAATCAGAATACCTATGTTGATATGATTCAGGCAGGTGTCGTAGACCCGACGAAAGTAGCAAGGACAGCCCTTCAGAATGCGAGCAGTATCGCAGGTCTACTCCTCACTACAGAGGCGCTGATAACTGACATACCTGAAAAAGAGAAGGCACCTCCTCCTATGCCACCTCATGGCGGCGGAGGATACGGCGGCGGAG
>Ga0209514_10003860_pt1 | contig 20841 bp, 41 predicted proteins | sample Subgrocontami58m_FD_187452 | JGI IMG/M metagenome (GOLD analysis project Ga0209514, IMG submission 187452) | Subsurface groundwater microbial communities from S. Glens Falls, New York, USA - GMW37 contaminated, 5.8 m (SPAdes) (version 3) | ecosystem: Environmental > Aquatic > Deep subsurface >...
TGACGAACTAGCCGTTATTCGAACGGGCGTTTTACGCTCGAACGGTTCGTCTGTATCTTTTGTGTCTTTATTTTTCATGTTGTATTATTTTACAATTTTATTTTTACTGCGGAACAGACGGGAATCGAACCCGTTACCTTCACCTCGACAGGGTGTTATGCAACCAAGTACACCTCTATTCCATTTTACTGCGGACAACGATGGAGTCGAACCAACTACCTCCAGATTAACAGTCTGGCGCTCTATCCAGACGAGCTACTTGTCCATTTTATTTCTGTTGACAATACTGGGTTCGAACCAATGACCTCTACAGTATCAGTGTAGCGCTCTAACCAACTGAGCTAATCGTCAGAATAAAAAAAATAACTGAAGAGAATACTTGTATGCGCTCGTACTTTCTCGCTTTGCATAAAAACGATTTCAGGTGCGTCTCAATATCTCCCGCTCTGATTCCGACATTTAATTTGTAATCTTTCTTCACTTTTTATTTCACATTTTTCTAAAAAGACTGCAAATCTCCCACCGATAGTACTATTATCAGTAATGCAAAATACAAAGTAGATTTACATTTCAATATGTCTTCCACTTTAAGCATGAGATACAGTTTATTTTTCATCGGGTCAAGACTTATTGTCCCTTTTTCTCACCGACGCAGTTGTATTGATTTACAACTCCTGTAACTCTTCAATTATTTTAAAAGAACGTAATACTTGTAGCGCGTGTGGTATTCGAAACCACGATCTCCGACTTATGAGGACGGCGAGATAGACCACTTCTCCAACGCGCAATATATTTTTCACTTTTGAGCCGACAACAGGAATCGAACCCGTGACCTACTGCTTACAAGGCAGTCGCTCTACCATCTGAGCTATATTCGGCTTATTACTTTTGTGCAGTGAGATGGATTTGAACCACCGACGCGTAGCGCTTCAAGCTACCGCTCTACCAACTGAGCTACCCCTGCAAAATGGGAAATTGGGTGAACCGTAGCGGTGACGAAATGCCGTTACGTTATGTTGTCATCATGCACACCCAACATTTTAAATATTTTAAAGAACATAATTTATTACTTCGCAACGCTGGCAAGGGTCGAACTTGCACATCCTTTCGGCAAACGATTTGGAGTCGTTTTGTCTCTCCAATGAACTAGCAGCGCTATCTAAACAAAGAAGCCTAAACATTTCTGTTTAGGCTTCTTGCATTTATTGTTCGCGGTTGTTTTATCTCGTTTACCATCGACAATTATTACTGCAAGAAGCCTGATGCTTTTCATCCGCTTGTGTAAATCGAATGACCACTCTGCCACAGGTATTCCCCGTTGCAGACCATATGTTCATTGTATTTATTGCAGTTTTCATTGAAGATTTTTTATCGCTGTTATTGTAGCGACTTTGCAAACATAAAACGTTTTTTTGAATAAACCAAATTTATTTTAAATAATTATTTCAGATTAAAAAGCGTTCCTGAATTTCCTAATTGAGTTGTCGGTAGTTTCCCGTCCCACCGTTAAATCCTTGTATACTCAATATAAAGGGGGGTTAATTGTGATTGTTTTATTTTAATGGCTTGTGCTTCTCCATTGGCAGTAATAACAGCTTGTGCAGAATCGCCCCTTGCAGTTGCTATCATTGCATTTGCCTTTCCTTCGGCGGCGGCAACGGTTGTCAGCGCCATTCGTTTTTGAATTTGTTTTTTACCTTCTTGGTATGGCTCATGCTGCGTTTTATTTTAATCAGCATAGGTGAGAAGCGGAAGTCGTATTCGCATTCGTGTCATCGTAATTCGTATTGTTGAAAACGAAGCCTGACGAAACCGCCACTTTTACAGCATGCAGCCTTTTGAAAAATTCGATTTTATTGACCTTCTACCGAAGGTCAATAAAATCCTCATCGACATCCTTGAATTTTCTCGCGTAATCGCGTGTTAATTCATCAGTGCGGAAGCAAAGGCGAGAAGCGGAAGACGTATTCGCATTCGTGCCACCGCAAGCCGTATTGTGGAAAACGAAGCCCGACGAAACATTGTAGTATGGATACCATCGCTGTTCGTTGTGCCTAGGAAGCCACCCTTCATTATATACCTTTGCAATACGCATCTTCTTGACGAGGCTTTTCACAACCTTGTTTTCAGATGAATTGAACCCCTTAATTTCCACCTCGTCGTCAGATTCCCTGACACCAGCAATTTTTAAAATGTCGCCATAATCCTTTACCCGATCAGTGATTTTTTGTGGCGAATCAATGATATTTCTTAGTTTTGCAACTTCAGCCTCTAATTTTGTGAGCTGTTTTTTAGCTTCTTCCTTATCCATTTTTTTTGTTTTTAAATTTCGATTTTGCTTCGCAAAATGACTTGCGGATATTAAACTGTGTAGGCATTTTTATGATATTCAAGAAAAACCTTGCCGAAATGCTCTGCCAATTCTTGGCTCTTCACGCAAAGGCGAGAAGCGGAAGACGTCGCCGCACCCGAGTCACCGTAAAACGAATAGTAGAAAACGAAGCCCGACGAAACATCGAAATAGGGGTAGTAGCGGTATTCTGAGCCATCCATTTTAAAGACGTAACCTTCGTTCAGAACTTCCGCAATAAGGGAAAGGATCATTATGTGCTTTGCAAAAAGCATTCGTTTACTTTTCCCAGAATAATTAATGATTGCTTTTTCTTCCGCTGAAGGTTTTGCGATTTTCAAAACATCTTTGAGTGTTTTTACACGATCCATAATGTTTTTCGTTTTTGTTGCTTCTTTGATTTTAGCGATTTTGTTGCGCAACAACTCGGCTTCATTTTCTTTGACAGCTAATTGTTTTTCCAGTGTCTGTTTTGAGTTTTTCATTGTAGTGGTTTTGTTTTATGGTGTAAAGGAATGATAAATATTAATAGGTTTTACATTTATCATTAGAATAGTTTATAACTAATTGATAATCAGCCTGATTATTTTATTGTGGCATCGTTGCCCATTCTATAACTCCAGTGAATTTCGGTTCGAAAACAACTTTCGAATAATAGTGCTTGAACAATTCGTTTTCGTAAAATGTCGTAAATGGATAAAAACCTAAGAAGCTCTGGTTGTCATAAAAGATTGCAGGGAAAACGTCCCCATTTTTATTCTTACATAACACCAACGCCTTGTGTTTTGGTGTACCTGTTTTTGTTTTATTCCAGATTGTATTTGATGCCTGTTTCATTTTTGTGTGAATAAAGTTTGTTCGGACTCCTTTTCGATTATCAGTTCGTGTCCGAATGCTGACAAAAGATTTTGCAGTTCGTGAAGGTATTTAATTGAACTGGCGCATGCGTCCAACTCCGCTGATTTACCTTCAATCAAAAAACCCCAAAAATATCCAAGCGATCCAGCGGTGCGTAAATAAAGTGTGGCTGAATTTTGGAGAATTTTTAATTGATAAAGGCATTTTATTTCCATTTTTCCATAGCGCGATGCTTCTTTTTGAAACCCGCAGCGGTACAATAGCAGCGCTTCATTCAATTCAATCGGCTCAAATATTCCATCTTTGGGATTCGATTCAATGTGAATCAGGTCATTTATCGTAAGATCGAATTCCGTTCCCCTGATTTCCTTGCGCCATACTTTAGCGGTGGAATATTTAAGGCGATTTCCGAGCTGAAGTTTTTTTGCGTTCATCTAATTTTTTCTGTTAGTATCAATTCTGGATTGTCAAATTCGTTTCCGATTATTTCAAAATCCCTTTCCTTAAACCAATCCTCATTAATTGAACCCCAAATTTCCCAACAGTTTTCGTATTTCATATCGTGCTACGTGTGGCATGGCTTTGGTTTTTAGATTTATTTGTTAATTGATAAAGGATTGTTTGTATTTTGAGAAATGTATAATTCAAATGCGCTTCCTTTGTAATCAGAAACAGATTTTGATGATTCGACAACACCTTTTGCTCCGATTGCATCAAAGATGCTTTTTGAACAATTAGACAAGGTAAAAAGTGCTTTTTCAACTGAAAAACCCATTTCGGTAGCTATTTTTGTAACCTCTGCTGTTTGTTTTTTAGTCGCTTTCATTTTGATCGTTTTTAGTATGTTTGTTTGACCCTGTAAAGATACTAATTATACGACTTTGTAATACTTTCGGTTACGTTTATTTATGCTATTTTGCGTAACTCTTTGATTATCAGTATAATTAATTTCATTCTTAGGGTTGTCAAGTATATAGTTACCAAAAGTTAACTTGACTTAAAAACGTTTCTGCCTTTCTTTCTCTTTTGATTTCAGACACGGGGTTACGTTTTAGTGAAAGTCGGAATGTATCATTACCAAAAGTACCTACTGATGGTGCTGATAAAACAAAATCCATTTCAACATAATTTCTAGCCCCGATATTTTCCATTAAGCCAATAAGTAGTTTTGTGGCTTTTTGGATTTCTGGCGATCTTGATAAAGATGCAATCTTTTGTTCTGGTGTCATGTTCTTTAATGTTAAAAAACTTTATTGTTTTTCTACCTTTATCTTACTGGGAAAATGTCAAAGTTAATCTGGTCGCGTTGCTTTATAATATAACTCACGCATTCTGAAAAAGTTCCTATTTTGACGCGTTTAGAATCTTTTATTACCTCGAATACTTCTGTATTGTCGTGCATATTTTTGTGTTTTATTATTTTGTTAGTTCGATCATTACTTCCTGCCAATGCAATTGTCTTGATATCGCTCTGTAAATTTCCGTCGCCGAGAGTATTTCGGTATTTTCGAAGCGACTGTTCTCATTAATCATTAGGCGGCAAAGTATAATAGCGCTTTCCTTTGCATTCGCTTCTTGCTCTTCAATCCGATGACTTGGTGAATTATCTTTTGAATAGTACGAAAATGGAATTAATTCATTAATCAATTCCTGTGCCTGTTCTTTTGGAGTGGTGGTCATATGGTGGTTTTGGTTTGATATGATAGTCAAAGATAAAAATAATTATTAAACTACAAAATCATTTTGGCTTATTTTTTAATAAAACGGTATAATAAGCTGATACTCAATATGATTATTTTATAATCATATGCGCTTACTTCTTTCAGTGAGCCACCTTTTTACCGAATCCCTGTCAGTCGTACTGAATTCTTCGTATTTACAGCATGCTTCAACCGCATCAATAACAAGGTCGGTTAATGAATTTCGCACCTATCCCTTTTGGTACAGAAACCTGTATTGATTAAGACAGTTAGTCCTGTTTGATTTTTTTTATTACAAGTCCATACATCAAATTTGCTATTATAGTTCCCATTTTTTTTCCTGAGCCATCACCAGTCGGGAAAGTGGTTAGTTTATTGTCTTGAATGTATTTATTCAATGTGCTTTCTAATTCTTTAATTGAATCAACGAATGCTTGAGATGTTTTTTTTTCGATTTCAGCTTTAATTCTTTGTTCAACTTTTGCCTTTACCTTTTCCTCCAGTGCTGTTATTTTAAATAAAATATCTTTTGATAAACTTTCAACAGCATTATGTAATTGATCTTCTTTTGATAATGTTGATTGCTGTGGGTAATGCTTTAAAAGAAATTTTTCGCTACCGTCCAAAATATTGAAACAAGATTCATAAGTCTGTGCATTTATATTATGCATAAATTGATTCCTTATTCCCATGAAGGTTTTTATTTTTTTTCCATCTTCCTTTTCTAACGCATCAATATCCATTAGTATACTGATTTTTTGATTAAAGGAAAGCGAGGTCGCCTTGTTTCCAAAGGAAATTGAATCTGGGTAATTAGGAATGTCAAGTAGTCTTGCTACGAAATGACTTGTAGCTGACTCAATTAACAAAGCATAAACCAATACTTCCTTCCTAACTTCAATACCAAATAATATTTCTCCCATTTAATAATTGTCTTAAAGATTTTATCATTTGTATTTTACCAATTCTGACAAAGAAACACTCAACGCCTTTGCAATTTTGAATAGGGTTTTAATCGTCGGATTTCGTGTTCCAATTTCAATGTGACCGAGAGTGCCTTTCTCAATATTAGCATTAGCAGAAAGTTCGGATTGTGACATTCCTTTTTTCTTACGAAGTCGGGCGATATTTTTACCGACCTTTTTAAACATTTCCTTATCGTCGCTCATATTGCAAAGCAACCGATGAAATGGCATTAAATTGATGTTGTATATAACATCGAAAGTTTTACATTTGATGTTATATATAATACCGATCCATTATGGCATTACCTTCTGAATTGAAAAAACAGCGTTGGTGTGTTTCCCGCCCGTTCGAGGGGAAGATAGAGGTCTTTAATAAAGAAAATGGAAAGATAATTTGTACCCTCGATATTTCTGATTTCAGAAATAAAAAAGAAGCCAAGCAGATTGCAACATTGGTTTCCTTTGCCCCTGAATTATTCGCTTTGTGCTGTTGCGATATTTTGGCGGAACTGCGAAATTTGCAATCGCTTAGTGAAGAATAATTGGGAAATATGATTATGCCGCTTTTCTTCGTGACACTTTTTTAACAAGAGGTTTTTTCACTTGCTTTTTGTTCGCAGAAATTCGTTTGATTTTTGTTGCCAGTTTTTTCTTGATGGTTTTCTTTGCAACTGTTTCCCGAACAATTTTTCCCTTAGATTTTGAATGTATTTTTGCTTTCTTCTCAATCCGTTTTGGCTTATTCTTTTTCCGCACAGATTTCCGAAGTTTGGATTTGACGTTACCGCTATCACGTTTTGCTGGTTCAGTTCTTTCTTCACGCTCATTAGCCGCCCTAACCGCATCCCCTGTTGTAATTTCAATAGGCGATTTTGTCGGCTTGTAATCCAACATTGGTTTCTCGTCGGTGACGGCGTGTTCGATTGTTTCTCCGAACATTTCTTCACGATCCTGACGGCGGTTATATTTATAACTCCATTCCGCTAAATAGAATGGCAAATATTTTTTACTTAGCGCATGATATTGTCCACGCAGACCGTTTTTAATAATGCTCCAAAAATTTTCGATGTTGTTCGTGTTCCCCGCCCCCGTTTGATTTTATTCGGATCGTTTTCTACTTGTGAGAGTATCGCCGCACTATCACCTTTACGGTTTCGCTTTCTCGGTCGACCGCCTAAATAACTTTCGTCCATTTCGATGACACCTTCCAATAGAGAAATTTCTTTATCAATCATTGAACATCTCACTCTCATTGCAGCATACCAACTGGATTTGTAAGTGATGCCCAATGTTCGACTCAGTTGCATTGCGGAAATTCCTTTCGGAGCGCTCAACATCAATGCAATAAGTTGAAACCATTTTGGCAACGGCATCTTACTTGCCTCGAAAATTGTTGCCGTCAATACGGTAAAATCTTTATTGCATCCGTTACAATGGTATTTCGGAATACGGAAAGGGATTTTCAAACGAGCGGTCACCGTACTTTTTTCACAGTCGGGGCATTTCGGTTTTCCGTTCCAACGAATTTTTTCGAGATGCTTTACGCATTGTGCTTGTGTGCGAAATTTCTGTCCTAATGTGGTTAGATTCATGGGAGTTGCATAATAGAAATGGCCTTATTACCTTTGCCTTAGTGTCAAGCCTTAATTATGTGGACTGTAACGGAATCGAACCGTTGCTTTGAAGTGTCAAGCCTCAAATGACTACCATTATCGTAACAGCCCTCACAAAAATTTCCCGCACCTGATGCGGGTTTTTTGTTGAGTACAATTTTAGTAAGGATAGATTGGGACAGAGGTGGAATAGTGGAATTTCCATCTCCTTTTAATTCCACGTCAAAATTCCACGTGGTATTTTACTTGATAAGTTCGCTGATGATTTCGTCTACAACCTTTAGCGGTTCTGACTTGTTCTTACCTGTGATTTTTAAATTCGAATATGTTTTTTGAATAGAGATAGCACGGATGGAATTTCCACCTGATTCACAAATTCCATGTGATACAATTACACCAATTCTTCTTCTTTGTTCTTCAGATATAAATTTGTGGTCGATCAAACGATGAAATAAATACGCAATCTGCCTTTTATTCATTGGTTCGTAAACCCATTCTATTTTTTTGTTTTTCGATACATAGTTATCAATCACAAAAAAATTGCAAAAGTCATTATAATCACATTTAAATATTCCCTTCCCAGTAAGCAGTTCAAATAATCTTTTCCTTGATTTCTCATTACTTTTCCACAGAAAATATTTTTCGACAATAACATCGGGTAGTTTTCCCTTGACTTCGCTTTTGGCGATTTCATTTTCTAACCATTCTTTTTGCACAATAATCATTGCGGTTATTTCAGCATAAAGTTTGCTTAATTCCGGCCTCATTTTATATAGTCAATATGTTCTTTTTCAATTGATACCGAGGAAATAAGATTGGTTTAATTAGCCCTTAAAGCATAGTGTTTATTATACAAACCTATAATAGGATTGCAGTTAGCAACGAGTTTTCAACCGCTTGAATGTAACCGAAAAAAAGCGTAATATATTTGTACCCATACTAACTAACAGAAATAGCCATGACAAATAAATTAGCAGGGAGAATTGAATGCGATCTTGAAAAATACGTGGTATATGAAAATAGCACTGCGGAAACATTATTGGCTTTGCCAATAGCAGAAAAACAAAGGATAAAGAATCTTTCTTATAATTACGACAGATTGGAAAATGTTCCAGATAATATTGAAATGGATTTCTATCTTTTGCGGTTTGACCCAAAAGATAAAATACATTTTCTTACAGATGAAAAAAGGACTTTTCCAATTAACCAACTTTCACCCATCTTTATTAATCTTCTAAGAAATTAAAGTTATCTGCTAAAAAAATTTCTTAATTATGGAAATGTTTATTCTATCGGAATTCGTACGGCAAAATGGTTTCTCTCAAACAAGAGATAGCGATAAAAGAGACGCTTTTGAAAAAACATATTTTCATCCGCTGTCTAACAAAACATATACGGCACATATAACTATACATTATAATGCTGGATATTCTGATTATAATAATTGTTCGGTTCCGTTGATGGAGGTCGATTTTAAAAATGAAGTCGAGACTATATCAGTGTTTAATGGAATAGCTCCGAATAAATTTGACAAGGCAGCCGATTTGTTTGAAGCAATCATGCCAAGCATTGACTTCCTTAAAGAGAACTACTCTGGGTAAATTTATCTGTACCTTTAAATATAGGTTTCTGTACTAAAAGGGATAGGTGCGATGAATTTCCATTAATTGAATCATGGGCTAATTTTTCAATAAGAACCAATCTTTCCGCTGACGATTTTCTCTGCGATTCGCTTCCGTACATACAACATCTGGAACACCCTCCACTCATTATGGGATTGGCACAGGAGCACTGACTGCTACACGGAGTAATATATGTGCATGGGCATGACCTGTTCTTTTCCATAAGTCAAAAATATAAAAATCCCATCACAATGGCAATGGGGTTTTTACGTAAGAGGACGACTTGGTAGTAGCGTTATTATTTCTTTTTCCCTTTCGGGGCGGTGATTGTCAGGTAGTCAACCTTATCGATTTTCTTGATATTGGCTTTCACGGAATCCTCAATTGACAAAATCAAAACTTTCGGACAAATAATAAGTTGTCCTTTTTGTTTTTTCATATGACGTTTTGGATTTTCGTCAATTGCAATAAGATTACTCGGAGCATATCCGATTAAACATTGTGCAAGCGCGCGATTGATCTTTCGATCTGCAAAAATATTAATTCCCAACTCAAGCCGTGCAAATTCATTATAATTAGCAATAAGAATTACGGATTGAAACGCAAATCCTGCTTCAAGAACTGCTTTAATTTCAGCGATCATCGCTAATGCAAAAACTGATTTTTTCATTTTAGTTAGTTTAAATTTATTTGTAAATATAATGAATTTTATAACTGTGGCAATGAGCTGTCAGAAATTATCTGTCTGTATTTTCGCCTAAATACTTCGTCCAATACAATGTAAAATTTATTTGGGTGCTCTGGTTCTTCAATTACCCATTCTCCAGCGGTAACACGTTGCCTTACGTCGCTTGTGGTGGTGACTATTTCGCCCGTAAACCAAGTCGGGTTATCTTCTGTCCCACTACCCATTTCATAAACATTAAACACTCCCCTTGGAATCTGATAAGGAGGAATAAATTGACCCGCCTCCACTTCGCCGAATTCATATTTATATTTCGCCATGATTTTATTTTAGTTTAATTATTACTATTTCTTCTTTTAGCGGACACCACTCTGGAATAACCCTTCCTTTTATTTCATCCCAAGCAACATAATAATCAGAACTCATATGTTCTCCTTTAATCATTGGCAATAATTCGCAGGTAGAATGTGTATCGTTTAAAAAAGGGCAGTCGGTACATGTTTCTATTAAAATTTTCATTTTTGCTTGTTGTTTTAAACTCATCCATTATTTATCAGAAACGCAATAAGCTTGGCGCTCGATAATTTTCTAACATCGGCAATTCGACGAAAATTATTACACAAGGAATATGTTTTGTTGTGTGGGTGAAATTTTTTAATTGAATAACCATCATTGGCATATGCTGCCGTTTCTAAGGTGTACCATTCCTTGTTTTTCTTATCGTAACTCCATTTCATAATTGTAAATTTAGAAATTATCCTCGCACCAAATCGGCATGTCTTTTCCCTTGGAGCCTTTTACATTATATTCAAAATATTCCCGCGCCAAATCATATTTCTTGGATTCGATTGTTTTGCCCAGTTGCAATAACGATTTCTTGACCGTCATTTGCGCGGTTAATATCTCAATGCTTTTCTTCACTGAATAAATAATCTTTCCCGACTCTTCGTCAAATCCGATTATCGCGAGATTAAAACCGTCAGCGGTTAGAAATTCTGCCTCTGGATAAGATTCTGTTATTATTTCAAGCATTGTCGGCTTTTTCATTTCTTGCAGGATTTTATGATGTGAACGACACAATATGCTTCTGGAGCGTCTTTCTCATTCGGCTCGGAAAGAAAAAACGGCAACCAATCCTGATAGAAGTTTTTCTTGTTGCGTTTCACCAACATCATCTTGTTGAAGAATATTTTCTTTTCATAAACGTCAATCTGTGTGATGTTTTCGTTCCGCAGTCCCATATTATGAACCACTCCATTCGAGAAATCAATCTGTGATATGTTTTGTTTTTTCATTTTGTTAATTCTGATAATGCTTCTTTCATTTTAGCTTCTTTTTTATCGGCAATTTGTTTGTTTCTATATCTACGAATCAAATTTCTGTAATTTGTCAGTCTTTCATTTGTAAAACAAAGGTCGCCAATTCGGAGAAAACACGCATCTCCAAAAGTCCCGAACAACAAATAAATGTGTTTGTCATTACAGATAGCCTCAAATTCGTAATTTGAGTTTGAAAAATGCGCAAACGTCTCGTTGTATTCCCATTCCGACATTGAAATATTACAAATGATATCCGTCAATCGGTCTTCTGTTGATTTTAGTGTTGAATAATTTTCGCTCATGGTCGTGTTATAAGATAAATGGAAATTCGCGAACCTGTAAATGTTTTGGAAATTCTTCAATATTCCCGCCGTGACGGTCTTTCATGTTCAGCTCTTTTGCAAGAAATGTTCCGAATTGCTTTACGAAAATAGGAACATTGTTTTCCTTGCATTGCTCTACGACTTTTTCAATCCACTCCAATTTACATGGTCGGTAGCGGTACAATCCCGTTTCATTTCCGCTTTCACCTCCGACAATCACCCAGTCGAAATATTGCCCAATGGTCGCCATGTTTCTCCAATTCTTAAGCAATAATTCCGCAGCATTCAAATCAACCTCTTCGTGCATCGGCTCAATGGAAAGAAAAAAACATTTTGCATGAACTATTTGCAACAAATCCCACGCTCTCTGTATTCCCTTCTGGCTTCCAACGGAAGTCCCAAGCCAAACATTATTCCAACCGCTGTGCCAATCGCTCGGCAAATGCGCAGCAATGCGCTCAGGGCGCTTTGTAAGAATCTGAAAGGTAAGGTGTGGACATTTTCTGATTATATCCCACGCTTCATCCCTGAATTCATCACAACCTTCATGGAAAAAATCAGTCAATGAAGATGTGAATATCAATGGGGTTCCTTCGTGGCATTTGCTTTTTGTTTCCTTGAATTTCAAAGGAAGATTGAAAACGGTTTTTGTTTTTACGACCTGTTTTGGATCGTATCTCGTGTTTAAAAAACTGTCACGGTACATATAACAGTATTTGCAATCGTCATCAACCTTGCTGCATCCGCGGGCGATGTTCCATGTCGCGTCCGTCCATTGTATTGTAGATTCTTTTCCCATATTATTTATCGTTGTATTTTGTCATAACCATAATTTCATTTCAATAATCCTTTTAGTTGTTCAACAGATTCAATTACTCCGCGTTCTTTCCATCCAAATTCTGTAGTATCACTATACTTAAACATTCTCCATCCACCCAACACAAACTTAAACCACATGCCACCGATTTGTTTTCCTGTAGAGTCGATGATTTTCCAATGGCGCACAAAAGATGTTTTTCTGAACATCAAACTGCCTTTCATGAATATGAATATCTTATTTTCCGTTGAAAACTCCGAAGGCAAAAATTCAGCAGCTTTTTTCATAACAAAAAGTTTTCTGGTTTTTCAATCCGCTTGAAACAGATCACCCAAACGTATGGATTCTCATTCCAAGATTCCACTCCATTTATTTTTTGCCATAATGATTTGAAGGATTCCTTAAATGTGATACAGCGGTACATCTGAATCATATAATCCATTAACTCCATAGTTGTCGTGAATAAAACGCCTTCATTTTTTGCGTCCTCTTCGGAAATGTAGTTCACCCGCTCCGCCTTCACCGCCACGATCTCAAGAAATATTCTGCAATATAATTTCGGCATAAATAAACTTGGTTTCCATTTAACCAAATCGCCATCAACAATCCCAATCCATTTTTCGTCCGCCTTATAAATCGGGCATCCTTGATATTCCGCGAACGTTTCGCGCACCCAAAGAACATCGCCAACTTCTCCTTTGTAATAAACACGGTGGCGCGTTTCGTCAATATCACACGCAACCTTTAAATATTGATAATCGCTTTTCAATCCGTCGCGGAAAACATCTTTAAAATTCAATTCATCAAACAATCCCGATCCGCATTCAGAGTTGCGTTTTGACACAACCCTGCGCGTCATCGTTTTTTCATTGCGCTGTATTGCCTCAACCATTGGTGTCGAAAAAAGGATTGGAATAAATTTCATGGTTATCCTCCAGTTACTTTTGTAACAATATTTTTTACAACGGTAAGGTTCACTCTCCAAGGAATAAAATCACGAGTAACAATATAGTTTATCCCGTCCATAGAAACAATCCTGCTCGGAAGTTCTGCGCGAGCAATAATAGCCCTTGCCTTATCAGTAGAAATACCCACTACCTTAGATTGCGTTTCTCTAAATTTAATCAATTGTCTTTCTGTTTCTGTTTGATAATCTTCGTAAATCATTTTGTTTTCTTTATAGGTTTAATTTCTTCTTTCCAGCAATAAACAATTGTTGTTGAAATTGGTTTTGCTCCATACCAATCAAGTTCAATTCCGAAGCGCTTGTTATTTAATCTCGAATATTCTTCCACATGAATGATTATTCCTGTTCCGTAAATCGTTTTTACTTTGTCCCCTTCTTTCATTTTCCTTTTTTCTCAATTGCGAATCCGCCTTCATACATTTGGTCTAAATCTAATTCGTGATATTTTTTATTCCCAACATAAACATGATATGCAATCGCAATTAATTTGTATCCTTCCTTTTCGCATTGAATTAAAAAATTCATTACTTTAAATATTTCGTCAGGGTTGATCTTTTTGTTTTCAATAAATCTGAGGTTAAAGAATGCCTGTGCTATTTCTAAGTTGGTCATTTGGGTATGCAATTATTGTATTTATGGATTGCGCAAATCAATTCTTCCTTCGTGCAAATTAAATCATGTCCTGATCCATCGCAGTATAAATAAAATAATCTTCCCGTTCGCATAATTTCATATCTCCCAGTGTGCGTTCTGAAATATTCCCCAGAACGTTTTTCTATTGATAGATAAACTATTTCCCCTTTTGAAAACGAATCTTTTGCCATTATTTATTTAATTTGAAAGATAAATCCATGCTCTGTGATATTTTTCAAGGCGGTCGAAATCTTTTTTTCGCAACCCTTTTAATCGGGTGATATCGGAATTATCTTTTAGATCAGCCAACTTTATTTTAGTCGCATCCTCATTCACTGCGATTGCCTTGATATATTCATCATAAGGTGTTTCTTTAATATGTGTTACGAGATAAAGAATTCCCATCACCCTGTCAGAAAATCCAAGCGCTGACAATTTAGAAAATGACCATTCGTCAGAGCAATCTTCCACTATGTCGTGGAGCACCGCTGCTATCATCAGGTCTTCGTCGTTTTGATTTACGTTGTTCATTACCCGAAGACAATGGAGAAAATAAGGCTTTCCCGATTTGTCAGCTTTATTTTCAAAGGCTTTTGCTGCGATTGATATTGCTAATGCTAATTTATTCATGCACGGTAGTTTGGCTTGTAAAAAATATTTAGTAATTATATACTTGATAACCCTAATAGACTTAGGATTTCTCTTAATTTTTCTTCTGGCAATTGTTTTGGTAACTATATACTTGATAACCCTTGCTGAATTTCTCCGAAAAATCGTATCTCATTTTTTTAAGAATTACGAATTTGCCCCTGCGATTATCGCAAGCGCATCGTTAAAATCCTGCTCGATGCCGTCAAGATCATTGGACAATTCAATGAGGACTTGCTTCAACTGAAACAGTTCCTCATTGGTGAATTTCGTTTGATGTGTAGGGTTCAGTTTATTTTGAAACGTCCCCTTTTTCATTTTCAATTTAGAAGCTAAAAGTGCCTTGTTCAGCTTCCATTTGAGAATTATTTCCTGAATTTCCATTTGCAATAAGTGATTTGTAAGTTAGTCGGCAAGCAATCTGATTCAGCATTGTGTCGAATCGGTTGCTCTCGTTCATCTTTCGGGTGTTGTAACGAAATACCGATTCATCAACATATTGTTGCAAATGTTTTGCACTTACGCTGTGATAAATTCCAGTTACACTTCGTTTCAACAAACTCCAAAATCCTTCGAGCGAATTTGTGTGACAATCTCCGTTCACAAATTCTTCTGCTTTGTGATGAACTTTTTTGTGTTTGAAAATTTGACCTAATCCACGATAGCCATTGTGTTCGTCGGTATTTAAAATTGCACCGAACTCAACATTTTTTATTACGAATGGTTTCAAATAATAACCGCTTGTTCCATCAACTTTTTTTGCACGAACTTCACCACCACGTTCGATCACTCCCGCAACTGCTGACTTTGTTTTCATTGACCGTCCCTGTGTTCCTTCGGTACGTTTTGATTTATGCTTATTGATTTCTTCGCCTCCGATAAAAGTTTCATCGGCTTCAATTTTTCCTTTTAATTTTTCTACATCACCTTTTATTCCGAGCGTAAATCTTACTCGGTGTAAAATGTACCAAGCGGTTTTTTGTGTCACTCCAACATCTTTCGCAAGTTGCAAGGATGAAATTCCTTTTTTGTGCGAAGTGATTAAATAAATTGAAGCATACCATTTCACCAATGGAATTTTTGAATCGTGAAAAATCGTACCAACTTTTACAGAAAATTGTCGCTCACATTTCGCACACTTGTAGCGGATGCCGTCTGAATAAGTAAAACATTTGTCGTGTAAACAATCTTTGTGCGGACATAGTACATTTCCGTTCCAACGAATTTTCGCCAAATATTCACGACAAATTTGCTCGTCTTTGAAATAAGATAGCAAATCTATCAGAGTTTTGAATTTGTGTAACTGTATCACGTTATTTGATCTTATTATTGTAAGAACTACGGGTTACATTAAATGCCTTTTTTTCAACTAACTGAATTGAAATACTTGCATTTCCTTTATGGACATTTGTTTTCCATTTTTCAATCGCATCTTCTCTGTCGTCTGCGAGAATTAAAGCGAATTTTCTACCAGTATTTGTTTTGTAGCGAATTTCGTAGGTTGGCATTTGATTTAGGTTTTAGTTGGTTTGTTTAACTCTGTAAAGATAGTAATTATACGATAAAATAATACTTTTGGTTACGTTTTATTTGTGCTATTTTGCGTAACTTGTTGATTATCAACAGCATTAATTTCATACTTAGGGTTGTCAAGTATATAGTTACCATTGTTTTAATGCGTGAATTTCCCCAACTGTAAAATCTGCTCTTATAATTCTTTCCACGAATACCCTTGTGTTTTCCTTCATTTCTTCGATTGTTAAATTATGTAGCTGTGTTTCCATTGGATTGGGGTTGTCAAGTATATAATTACCAAATATTTTATCTATTTTCATTAATTCTATTTCTGAAAATAGATTCCGTAACATTATCAATCATTTGCTGTCCTGAATCTCCTAAAGCAACCATTACGTGTTTCCTGATATCATCAAATTGGGTAATTGATACTGGAAGTTTAATAGTTTCCGCTATTTCATCACATTCTAAATATTCGAATTCCATATGGCAGGTTTTATTCACTGGATAAATATATGTTGAAATCAATTATGAAATGTTTGTTTTGTGAAATTGTTTATTTTATTTCCGTAATGCATTGATACTCATCGTTATTATTTTAATTAAAATAACTAACCTGAACAAATTTTCCGTCTTTTTTCTCGAAACACACCATCCCTTTTGCAATTGCATATTTCAATGCATTCTCAACAAATCCGCTGGAGGAAACAAAATAATGATACTCAAATTTATATTCCCTGTCACCACTCGCCACATAATCCTTTTTTTCGCGAACGCTTTTATCTATCATCGAAATTGTCGCTTTCGCCTTCAGGTTTTTGCATTCCACCCAAGCATTTTCCTTGTGATAAAGATCGCTATGTTTCATGAAAACCCACGCGGCAACAAGTGTTGCGGCTCCCATAGAGATCATACCTATTCCGCCATTATCTACCTCATAAATTGCAAACACAATTCCAACAAGAGTAAAGCAACTGGCAATCCAAAGTGTTAGCGCTGCAATGAAATGAAAGTTCTTTCCTCTCTCATCAAGCCTTTCTCCGATGACATCTATCGCAGCGCCCTTGCTGTTTTCCTTCCCTTTCATATGCGCCCCAACGCGCGTTTTTTCCCATCCCAGTTCGGCTAACATATGTGAGGAAAATTCTTCTTCAAACGCCCTCCCTTTTGCAAAACTCGTTTCGTTGTGAAAACCCTTATAATACTCAGTGTATTGTCGGCAATTTCAAACATGCCTTTTTGTGCAAATTGCCGTTGGTGGTTTTTCGCTCTTTTGCAATATGTGGCAAAAAGAGCGATTGCCTTTTGTTTTGTGATTGGTGTAGTCATAATTAAAAAGGGTCTTCTTCTATTTCGGTTAAGCTGCTTGGTTGTGATGGGTCGCGAAGGAACATTGTATTCGGAACCATTGCCGATACTGCGTTTTCCTGTTCTGATTTTGGAAAAAGTTCTTGTCCATGATGAGGGTCAATAAATTTAGTGAGTTTGTCGATGAATTTCACTTTTACAGAACCGACTGCGCCGTTACGGTGTTTTGCAATAATCAATTCAGCTATTCCAGCGTTGCTGTTTCCTTCTTCATCTTCCATAACGCCATAATATTCTGGTCTGTGAATGAAAATAACTGTATCTGCATCCTGCTCAATATTTCCGCTCTCACGCAAATCTGAAAGTTGTGGTTTTTTCTCACCACCGCGCGTTTCCACCGCCCGTGATAATTGTGAAAGTGCAATAATAGGGATTTTCAATTCCTTTGCAACTGCTTTCAAGCCGCGGGAAATCAATCCAATTTCCTGATCGCGATTCCCGTTTCGGTTTCCATTCTCATTTGTTGCTGTCATCAATTGAAGATAATCAACAACAATGAGCTGTACGTCATGTTGCTGTTTCAGTTTTCTTGCCTTGGCGCGGAAATCAAAAATTGAAAGTGACGGTGTGTCATCTATAAAAATCGGAAGCTGCGCCAATTCATTACGTGCCAGCTCAGCCATTTCGGTTTCCCCGTTTCCAAGTGTCCCGAATTTATATGCGCCGCTATGGACTTCAGACTTAACAAGAACCATTCGTTCCGTTATTTGCACCGCTGACATTTCCAGTGAAAATAATCCAACTCCATGATTTTTATCGTATGAACTTTTGAGAGCCTCTAATATTTCGTGGACGGCAAGTGCTGTTTTGCCCATCGCTGGTCTGGCGGCTATGATTATCAGGTCGGGTTCTTTCCAACCTCCAGTAATTCGATTAAGGTCAACAAATCCAGTATTGACACCTACCAATTTCTGTTGACGAGCCGCATTCACCCTGCCATAATAATTATTTCTTTCATCTTCAATCAGCGCAACCATTTTTTTTATCGGCTGACGGGATTCGATAAATTCATCGATTGCGAAGATATCAGCACTAAGTCCATCCAGAAGATCAAAAACATCTGCCGTGTCATCATATGCAAGCCCCATTGATTTTGTGGAAATCCTGATAACTTCCCGCGCAAGAAATTTCTGTTGGATTATTTTTGCATGGAATTGAAGGTTCGCCGCCGAAGCAACCCTGTTGGTTAATTGTGAAATATAATAAGCTCCACCAACCAACTCCAGCGTTCCGTTTTTCTTTAATTGCATTGTTACGGTCAAGATGTCAATCGGGGAATAGGCTGCCTGAAGGTCTAAAAAAGCCTCATAAATCAATATGTGTGCTTGTTTGTAGAGCATTTGAGGTCTCATGAAGGGTATCTCATCAAAAGCTTCACGATCCAACATTATAGCGCCTAAAAGAGCCTCTTCCAATTCCACTGCTTGTGGTGGAAGTTTCCCTAATTCATATAATTGGTTTGAAAGCCGCGTATGAATTTTTATTGAATTCTTGTTTTCCATTTTTAATTATCTGTCAGAGAATGGATTAGGTCTGGTGGTTGGGATTTTTCTTGTCTTGTTTCCTAGCGTTTTAGCCAACCAGTTGCAAAAATGTTTCTTGGCATCCTCAATCTCCCGTTTTCCCTCCTGCGTTAGCACAGACGGCATCTTCAGGTTGTTGGACGAAAAGTCCACTATCCGCTTTTTAATATCGTCAGCGGTGATCTTATGAGCCATACAGAGCGATTCCACCCATATCTGGCTTTTCATGAATTCCGATTCATAATCCTTCGGTAAAATATAATGAACTGGTTTTAATGATTGATTTGGTTGTGTGTATGATGGTCGCTTATTTGGACTGACAGAATGTCCATTTAATCCATTTGCAGAATTTTCATTTAAAACACTTTTTTCATTTTCATTATTTTCAAAAATTTCTGCTGTTCCCTTAATAGTAGTATTGTTAACATTGTTATCATTGTTATCATTGTTATCATTGTTGTTAGTGGTTAGTTGATGGTTAGTTGATGGTTGATTGATGGTTAGTTGTTGGTTAAAGTCTAGGTTGAATTGATGGTTATGTGTTTTGTTTTTGTCTTGGTAACTATCGTATTTACAGACTGTTATAACAGAAAACGTCTTGGTTGATTTGATGGTTATTTCGTTGGTTGATTTTAGCCTCTTTAGGCAAGTGCGCACCTCTTGTACTGATAAACCTGTGGATTCACTGAGGCTGTAGCGCCCCGTAATCAATTGACCTCTCCTGATCTTTTCTCCCATCCAATTCCCATCTTTATGGTTCGCGTTGATCAGCAAATGCATGAATAAATGCACCATTTTGGAATTCTTATACCACTCCCATTCGGTTAATTTCCGATGGATTGTGATGAAAGAACCGTTCGATCCAGATTTCGCCCTCATGTCAATTGAAGGTCTTGGTTCAACAAAAGCTGTAGTGTTTCCTCATTCAACTTCACCCATTTCACCAAATTCCCAGCGTCATCATAAAGCCCGACTTGGGTAATCTTTATATGAAAGGCGTGTTGGTCTGGAATCAGTTTTGCCTTGCGAATCTTAAGGTGCATAATGTAGGGAAAAAAATACCCCTTTCGAGTTTGCAGCCTGACCAAACCGTTTCAGCCGAAGCCGTAGCGGTTCTTTTTTCTGCACCCCCGAAAGGGGAATTCATAATTCCGCTAGTCAGGTGTAGCGGTGATATTTTTAATACCTAATGATGATCTCAATCACAGGGGGTGGCAAACGTAAAATAAAATTCAACAGAAAAAAATGATTGTTGAAAACTTTAGGGAGTAATTTATTTTTACCGATACAAATCTTCCAGTTCAATGATCCTGTGTTTCATTTCGTTACGGAGAAATGCAGGAAGTTTATTATTTTTTACTTCATACTTTAACCACACCAAGTCGGTGATATCTTCAAGTTTTTTGTTCTTGTATTTTCCGTAATTAAGTGTTATAGGAGTCGCCATGTCTTTTAGTTTTTCTTGAGCAATGCTTCGCAAATGTAGAACAAATCCACCGTTTTTACCAATGTGATGACATCTTTCCGCCCACAGCGCTGGTATAACTTGTACGGTTCTGGCTTTTCAACATATTTCTTTTTCACCTTTTCGCTTATAAGCTTGTGTAGGTTGCCTTTTGATACAACAAGGAAATAATCCAGAAGTTCGAAAGCAAAACAATCGGCATCGCCATAAGCCCAACCGTTCCCTACAATCACTGATTTTATTTCAATCCAATGGAAATTCTCATCTGGGTTGTCATTTAACCGCTGCACTTTCTTTAATCCCTTCACATCAACTTTTCCAAACTCTGGAATTTCAACATCCCAATGTTCGTTCCAGTCTTCATCTTGTGTTGGAAATTCAGACAGCAGGAAAAGTTTTGCAAATGCCTGTTCAACCCTTTTTCCATTTTTTATGAAATGGGTTTTTTGGTTTTGATTTAGACTCATTTA
>Ga0209514_10003864_pt1 | contig 20806 bp, 17 predicted proteins | sample Subgrocontami58m_FD_187452 | JGI IMG/M metagenome (GOLD analysis project Ga0209514, IMG submission 187452) | Subsurface groundwater microbial communities from S. Glens Falls, New York, USA - GMW37 contaminated, 5.8 m (SPAdes) (version 3) | ecosystem: Environmental > Aquatic > Deep subsurface >...
ACCGCCATAAGCACGTGCAGGCTCTTGCGGATGGCGGTTTCCTCGTCCTTGATCTGCCGGTCGATCGACGAAACCTTGTCGTGGATCGGCTCAATGACAAGCCGGTCGATGAATAGGAACAGCAGCGCGGCCATCGTCCCGTAAAAGATCGTCTTCTCGCGCTTCGAGAGTTTTTTATACTTTTCGGTCAGATCGTGCCACAATTTCACGCCGCCACCGCCCCTTTCCGCTCGATCGTCGACGTGATCTCGAAGTCAGCCACGTCTTTCCCCTCCTCGTTTCGCGCAGTGACATATTTGGTCTTCACGTTCTTGAATTTCTCGGACTTTTCCATGCTGGTGACGAACGCAAACACCGAGGCCATGGTCACCGAAGTGCCGCGGACCGAAAATTTATCGCCGCCGTCATATTTGATGTCTGTCAGACGCACGTCGGGAGGCAGCGTGTCGTAAAGTTCGCTTAAGGTCGCTATCGAGTCGCCGCGCTCGGCAAGGTACTCTTTCACCACCTGCGTCTTCGTGAATATCTTCTCAAGCTCCTTGGCCTCCGCACGGACCGGCCCATAGCGCTGCTCCAGGCGCGCGAGATAAACTTTCTTGAAATAGAGCTTGCTGACGAACCCGGCGAACACGAGGCTTAAGAACATCATCACCAGAACACCCGTCTTCACCATCTGTCTGCCGCGGCGCTCAAGTTCGATCTTCATCTTGCGTTCCTCGGACACGAGGTCTATCCGCATGCGGTCGAAGAGAAGCAGGGGCGCGATCAGGTTGAAGAAAGAGACCCGGGTGAGGCTGGCAACGGTCTGGCGCGCGGCGCCCGACGTGGAAAAATAATTAAAATAGGTCTGGTGTTTGAGCGGAATGTGCAGTGTCTCGTTGAAAAGTTCGTCGAGTTCGGTATTCTCGGCCACCGCACCCGTCAGGACCAGCTGCGACGGCATGGGGCCGAGCTCGTCGGAGACGTAGGATTCAAGGGACTTCTGAAGCTCATCGACGAAGCGGTCGTTATAGACCTCTTTTTCCTCGAACAGGTTCACAGCGCCGACGGAGATCCCGCGCACAAACAGGATCTTCCCGCGCTGTATGACGAGGAACGTCGTGAAATGTGCGTCCATATTCACGATGGCGTGAACCGTGTCGGACGATTCGCTGTTGAGGATCTTCGTGCACGCCGAGCAAACCCCTTCCGGCGGGAAAAAAACCTTCTCGACGCGCAGTCCCGCTTTCTCGAGAATGGTCAGGTGGCGCACGACCACGTCTTTGGGGACGATCACCAGGAGGACTTTTGTGTAGTTCTCGCGGACGACACCCAGATTGAGCGTGTCGATGATGATCTCGGCGCGCGAATACGGAGTGTGCCTGCTCGCCTGGAGGCTGACGATCTCGCGGATCTCGTCGGGGTCGCGCGATGGGATCTCGATCGTGCGTGTAATCACGACGCTCATCGGGACCGTGAGGAACGCGCGGGGGGCCCTAAGGCCGTTCTCTGCGAGCGAGGCCTTTACGCGGGCGGCAATATCGTCGTCAGAGAGCCCGTGGATCTCGAGATTGGCCACATGGGCCACCTCACGCTTCAATTGCGACAGGCGCACATGCACAATGCGGAGCTCGTCCGCATTCAGATCAAAACCGGCGATATCGTGGTCGGTCTTTTTCGATGAAAAATTTAAACCCTTGATGGCCATTTGACTCCGGATGAACGCACCGAGTACACCTTTCCCTCGCGGTCGAAAACCGCGTCGAGTCCCAGCACCGCGCCGCCGGGCGAAACGCCCTGACTGTGTGCCGAAAAGAAATTCGAAACCACCGTCAACTTTTCCACATCGGCTAAATTGGACACCGCAGCCCGCTCCTCACCATCGAGCGGGAGCTTGGCAAGTTCGAGGAGCTGCGCGATGACCTGGACCTGGGCAAATGCCGCGTCGTCGCGCGTGCCGATCTCACCGTCCGCGCCGGCCCGATACACCATCATCTTATCCACCGTGCGGACGGGCAATCCAAGCGCCAGAAGGACCTCCTTCGGAGCCGTGTTGACGTTCACCGCGCCGCTGCCGAACAGCGTCACGAACGGGGTTATTTTATCAAATATCTCCCGCTTTATCCCTTTAATAAGCAGCAACTCGTCCAGGACTTCCAAAGGCGCATCCTTGCAAAGATACGGCGGAACCAGATCATCATAGTATTTGTCCTCGGCGCCGTACTGCGGATGCTGGTGGTTTGAGTCCTGGTCACGCCAGTCGAGGATGTTCTGCGAAAGCTCCTGGGCCTCGTCCAGGTCCATCTGAGCGGCCACTTGCAAGAGATGCGCGATGACCCCCGCGTCGGCCTTATTCAGATTTATTTTACTCTCTTCATCGACGATCCCTGCATGGAAAACAGCCGTTTTCCTGCCCGGCACGAAGACCCCCACCCGGAAGAGACCCTCTCCGGCCGGGACATCGTAGAACGCCCCCGCCGAATCAGCCCACGTGTCCGTCGACGTATCCAATCCATCAGTCGTATCATTCGCGACAACGGCCTTGGCTCGCTCGATACCGCAGTAGGCGATCGACTCGAGCGATGCCATGAGCTGTGTTCGGGACAAGAGCGTCGCGCGGGCGCGGGCGCTGGCCCCGAGCGAGACCGCATAGACGGTGAAAAGGACCAGCGTCCAGAGGACAAGGACCAGCACGCTTCCGCTCGAACGCCGGAGTCGCACGGTTATTTTCCTCCCACGGGCACGAAGAAAGTATCGGCGGCCTCTGCGCCTGCGCCGGCGGCCCGCGTATAGCTAAAACGGACGGCGACCGGGGCCTGATCGGGCTTACCGGACCACACGTCTGACCAGCCGTAGGTCCTCTGCACTTCATCGTAGACAAAATAGCTGAAAACACAGGCCGTCACGCCGCCTAAAACCGAATGGGTCTGGCCCGGTTTGTCGGCGCAGAATTCGGCATAGTCACGCTCTTCCCGCAGGATCGCACGGGCATCCGCATCATAACGATAGATCACCTGGCCGATCCCCCGGTCGCCTCCCAACTCGGGCTGTGTCCGGATCGTTGCGGGGAATGAGACTTTGCCGGCGTCACCCTGAAAAGTGATCGGCGAAAAAACGAGAGTTTCCAGGAAATCGCGGGAGGCCTTGGTTTGAAAAACCTGGACCTCTTCCTCGGGGACCGGCTGGTTGAGCGCCTTCCAGAGATTGATCCCTGAATTGAGGTTGGAATAGACAGCGAACGAGATGACCGGCAGAAGCGTCAAAACAATTAATAACTCGATAAGAGAAAAACCCGCACTGGCGCGCCCCGACCGGATCCGCCTAGGAAAGCTGCTTGGGCTTCGTCGCATAAATTTCACGGATCACCGAAAGCGGACGGCTGCCCTCGTTCCACTCCATGGCCAGCCGCAACGCATACAAGTCCTTGTCCACTTCCCGCACATCGAGCGCCCAATGGAAAGGCACCCCGTCCAGAATGAGCTCTCCGTTGTCCGACGAAGGCGCTTCGTCTAAAGCAAGCACCGCTTCGCGCGCTCCCCACAAGCGGCCGTTCATCCACACGCTGGCTCGCATCGTGTTGACGTACCGTCCGTAGAGGTTGGCCGAGCGAAGGAACCCTTCCTGGATCATCAACGTACCGAGCGCAAGAAAAACGACGGCCAACATCACTTCTATGAGCGTGAACCCAGCCTTTTTCTTCACTGCCAATTCTTGACGTCGTCGCTGCTCTCCTGGCCATCGCGTCCAAGAGACCAAAGGTCGTAGTCATACGCGCGGTGCGTGCCGGGGCTCTTGTATTTGTAATCACGCCCCCACGGATCGACCGGCTTCTTTTCCAGATAGGGTCCGTTCCAATTGCCGGCGTTGCCTGGTTTGCTGGCGAGCGCGGCGAGACCGCCTTCCTCATCGGAAGGATACTTGCCGTTGTCGAGCTCGTAGAGTTTGAGCGCGGTAGCGATATTGGACGTGATGTCCGCCTGCGCGGCGCCGGTCTTGGCCTGTTCGGAACGGCCCGCCAAGCGCGGCATGACCATTGCCACGAGCGCGCCGATAATGATGACGACGAGCATGAGCTCGATGAGCGTAAAACCGCGTTCGTTCTTCATGGCATCTCCTTTTTCATATTAGGAATAATACTCAAGTTCCGGGACCGGATCATCCTTTACGTGCGCACGCCACGCGATGTCGAGCTCAGCCAGGTTTTCGATCGACCCGAACGAGGATTTGAGGGCCTGGTCGAAACTTTTCCCGTCGCGCAGCGCGCGGCAAAAATCGGTGAAAGACCGCGCGCCGAACTTCGTCATCAAAAAGTCCACGATCGACACCGACTGCATGTAATAAAAAGTGACTTTCTCTCCGTCCTTCATCACGCGCACGTTGGTGGTCGTCAAGTCCTGGACCGGCAGATCCTTGTCGTAATGGATGAGCCATTTGGCCGCCTGCTTGGCCATCTGGCGCTTTTTGGGCTCTTCCCACTGCGCGATGCCCTCGTCGAGCCATATCGGCACCTCGACGTCCTTATACCCCACAAAATCGCGAAAAATAAGGTGGGTGATCTCGTGCGGCAGGATGCCGTCCAGAAAGCCCTCGCTTCCCGCGAAAGAATGGATCTCTTTCTTAGAAAATATCGCGGCACCCTGCGACCAATCGGCTTCCCCGGTCGTCTTTCTGAAATTCGCCGCCGTGTCATGGATATAGACTTTGGCCCGCTTATCCCACTGCCAAAAGTTGGAATAGCGCGGATAGCCCAATTCGTCTGCGATCCGATTGTAATAAATTTCAGCATTGTGCGCCACCTGCTTCGCGAACGGCTCGTCCGAGAGATAATAAACGATGAAGTGATCTCCCCTGAGCTCGCTCCAGCCGGCATGCGCCGGGGCGCAAAGCAAGATCAAGACTAGCGCAAATACACCGGCACGCGAAGCCACGGATTTTTCTTTCTATTTGACCATCATGTTCAGCTCAAACATCGGCAAGAGCATCGCGATCACGATAAAACCGACCACCGCGCCCATCGCCAGGATCATGAGCGGCTCAAGAAGCGACGTCATCACCTTGATGGCTTCATCGGTCTCGCGTTCGTAAAAACCGGAAAGTTCGTCGAGCGCCTCTTCGATCTTCCCCGACTCCTCCCCCACCGAAAATAGATTCGTCATAAAAAGCGGGAACACCTTCGACGCGCGCAGCATCTTGCCGAGCGACTCGCCGCCGCGGACTTCTTCGCGTGCGCGGTCGAACGTCTCGCGCAGGACCACGTTGCGCATGACGGGAGACGTGATCTCGAGCGCCTTTAAGATGGGGATCCCTGCCTGAAGCAGGAGCTGGAGCGTGCGCGCCATGCGGGCGATCTCGGCCTTCAAGATGAACCCTTTGATGACGGGAAGACGAAGGCTGAGGAGGCTCCAAAGGGCACGCACCTGGACCGGCCGCGACCGCACGACGATCGTGACGACGGCAACCAGGACCACCGACCCGCCCCAAAAATACGGCGTCTGAAAAATGGAGCTCACCGACATGAGCACGCGCGTGGGCAGCGGCAGGGCGCCTCCCATTTGAGAAAAAAGACCCTTAAGACGCGGGATGACGAACGTCAACATGAACGCGACGGTGCCGGCGCCTGTGAGCCCCATCAGCGCAGGATACGCCATGGCGGCGCGGACGCGCGAATAGATCTCCTCCTGCTTTTGACGGTACTCGGCTACGCGCAAAAGCGTCTCCTGCAGCGTGCCCGAATCCTCGCCCGCGCGGACCATGGCGATGTAGATAGGCGGAAAAAGCTTCGGATACTGCGCCAACACGGATGAAAGTGAGCCGCCGTTGGATATTTCGGCCTGTGCGTGCTGAAGAAACGCGCGGAAGCGGGGATTTTCCGTCTGGTCACCGATGATCTGGATCGCACGTAAAATGGGGACGCCTGATTTGATCAGCGTCGAAAGCTGACGGCCAAATATGGTTATTTCGGATGACCGGATCCCGCCGGACAAGCGCTTTTTGCTGCGCGGCGCGGACCGGGAGTCCGCGGGCCGAGGTTGTTCGGAGGCGGGAGCAGGCGCCTTTTTTTCAGGCGCAGGAACCGTTTCACGGCCGGCGGCCGCCGCTTCCTCGATAGCGACCGGGAACAGGCCCATCTGGTCCAACTGCTCGACGGCCTGATCGACGGTCGCCGCTTCGATGGTGCCGTTGACCAATTTGTCGGGGCCTTTTTTGGCACGATAGACGAATGTAGGCATGGCTACTTGGATTCCTTGAGAACAAATTTATCGAGCCGCGCGCGCATCGAGGCCGAGAGATCTAGAAAGCAGACCGCGACGACGTGCGCCTTTCCGGGATCCGGGCCTTCGACGCGCATGACTTTGGCGAGACATTGTATCGGCTGATCGTCCCCGGGCAATTCTATCTTGAGATCAAGGATCGTGCCGGCAGGGATCGGGTTTTGCGCGACGAACGCCAGGCCGCCAGCGCTGATGTTCTTCGTGAACGAAGACTCTTCGGGGGTCTCGTCGAAAGCCTCATCGGCCGGGTCGGGACCTTTGAGGAGACGGTATTGAATGTTCACGGTGTGATTCAGCCGCATAAAAAAGCGGCCATGGTTCTCAAGCGGCTTTTCTTTGGAATCAGAGGCCGCCGTCTTGACCGCCTGTGAGAAACGGACGGATTGCACCTCTTCCTGGTTCGCCGCGGGTGCTGGAACGCTCCCGTCCTTGTCCTCTTCGGCGACTTCAAGGATCTCTTCGGGTGTCGTCGCCCCCTCGATGACCTTTTGCCAGCCATCCTGACGCAGGGTACGCATGCCGGCTTTGACCGCCGCCTTTTTCACCTCACTTGCCGGGGCGTTGCGCATGATGAGGCGGCGCAGGTCGTCGTCGACGCGAAGGATCTCGTAAATGGCGCAGCGTCCCATAAATCCGCTTCCGTTGCAGTCGTCGCAGCCGCGCCCGCGGTAGATCTTCACCTTGTCCGGACGCACACCCATCTCGACGGCGATCACTTTTTTGAACTCCTCGGCCCGCGACTTATCCTCTTCACGGCACTTCGGGCAGAGCGTGCGGACCAGGCGCTGCGCGACGAACGCCTCGACGCTCGAGGCCACCAGATACGGCTGGACGCCGATGTCGATCAGACGCGTGATGCCGCTGGCGGCGTCGTTGGTGTGGAGCGTGGAAAAAACAAGGTGGCCCGTGAGCGCGACGCGGATGGCGATCTCGGCGGTTTCCAGATCGCGCACCTCACCGACCATGATGACGTCGGGATCGTGGCGGAGGATGCTGCGCAGGCCGCGCGCAAAATCCAGGCCAATATTGGACACGACCTGGATCTGGGTGACACCGTCCATTTCATATTCCACCGGGTCTTCGATCGTGATGATCTTGCGCTCATCGGTGTTGATCTTGTTGAGGCACGCGTAGAGCGTCGTCGATTTTCCGCTGCCTGTCGGACCCGTGATAAAGATGATGCCGTGGGGCTTCTCGATGAGCGTCTCGAATATGTGCTGTTTGTCCGGCGACAGACCCAGACGCGCCAGATCGAACACACGGTTCATCGGCAGCATGCGGATGACGATACTTTCTCCGTAAGGCGTCGGGATCGACGACACGCGCAGATCCAGCTGCATGTCGTCGACTTTCACGATGGCACGGCCGTCCTGAGGAAGGCGCCGTTCGACGATATTGAGGCTCGACATGATCTTGATGCGCGAGAGGATCGGCAGGATAAAACGGTTCATCTCGGGCTGGACGTTGGCGTTGTAGAGAATTCCGTCGATGCGGTAGCGCAGCTTCACCTTGCCGCGGTAGGGCTCGATATGAATATCGCTGGCGCGCTTGCGGTAAGCCTCAAGGATGATCTGGTTCACGAGCTTGGCGATCGTGGCATCGCCGGCCATCTGCTCGATATTCTCGATCTTCTCGTAGCTGGCTTCCTGCGCCGGAGCCGCGGCCGCCGGAGTCTGCGCCATCATCTCGCCGATCGTCCCGGCGGCAAAACCATAAAAACGTTTGGTCGTCTCGAAAACATCCTTTTCCTTGGCAAAGACGACATCGATCTCGAAGCCCAGGTGTGCGCGGATATCGTCCTGCGTACGCAGATCGGGCGGCGTCGACACAGCGACCGTGAGTTTCCGCTTGTCTATCTTAAGCGGCACCATCTTGTAGTATTCGGCGATCTTGAGAGGGACTTTCTCGATGACAACGGGGTCCGGTTTGAGCGGTCCCAGATCGACGTACGGCACGCGCATGAGCTCCGAAAGACTCCTCAGAAGCGTGTCTTCGGGTACTGCGCCCTTCTTGAGAAGTATGGAAAAGAGCGTGTCGCGCGAGCGCGACGCTTCTTCCGTAAGCGCCTGAAGAAACTCACCGCTGATGGCCTTGTTGTCCACCAACGCCTTCGATAGGAGTGCGTCGATCTTGGTGATCATGCTCCACCTTCCAGAAGTTTCTTGATCCGCGCGGCGTTGTGCTCACGATAGATCTTGAGCGCTTCACGCATATCGCTCTGCGATGCCAGCACCAGCCGCACGCGCACGCCCTTGACCTGCTCCTCGACGAGGCTGACGGCCTGCGCATCGAGCGGGTTCACGATCGCGACGGTCAAGCCCAGATCATCCTGACGAAACGGCAGGCATTCGTGGTCGATCACCAGCGACGCCGTGAAGCGGGAAGCCACCGCCCAATCGATCTTTGTGAACTTAAGATCGATAGTCGGCAAATTGAACTGCTCCGACAGCACCTTCAGCAGGTCCCCTTCACTGACAAAACCCTTCCGGATGAGGATCGCGCCGAGAAACTCCCGCGTGCCTTTCTGCTCCTCGAGCGCAAGCGTCAGCTGGTCCTTCTTGAGCAGCTTCTTTTGAATGAGGATCTCGCCTATCAAAAATGCCATTTTACGCCTCCCGTGCGGTCATGGCAACGCTCCGATCATGTAAAACTCCTGCTCGGGCTTGCGGTCGACCTTGCCCGCGATGATGCGCTCACACGCGTCGAGCGTCAGACCCACCGGCACGTGGTCGCCCTTCTTACCGGTGTAGCGTTCGGCGACGGTGAACGGCTGGGTCAGGAAAAACTGCAGTTTGCGGGCTCGCTCGTAGATCGTGCGGTCGGCTTTGGACAATTCGTCGATGCCGATGACGAGCACGATGCGGCGAAGCTCCTCGTATTTCTGGAAGATGCGCAGGACCTCCTGGGACACGTCGTAATGACGCTGGCCGACGACGTCCGGATCGAGGTTCGACGAAGACGATTGGAGCGGGTCGATGGCCGGATACAAGCCCATCTGTACGCGTTCGCGTGAAAGCACCATGAGCGAATTGAGGAACGTAAAAATAGCCACGACCGCGGGATCGGTCAGATCATCGGCCGGCACGTACACAGCTTCGATCGACGTGATCGAACCGCCGTCGCCCTGCGAGTCGCGGATGCGTTCGTGAAATTCACCGGACTCGGCCATGAGCGTGGGCTGATAGCCGGTTTCCGACGGCACGCGGCCGAGCAGCGTCGAGATCTCGGCGCCGGCCTGGATAAAACGGAAGACGTTGTCCGCAAAGAAAATGACGTCCTTGTTCTGTTTCTGGATGGCCTCGGCCATCGTGATACCCGTCATGGCAACGCCGTAACGCGCGCCTGGAGGATCGTTCATCTGGCCGAACACCATCATGGTCTTGGTGTGCAGATTGTGCTCGCGCAGCTCGTAATAAAGTTCGTTGCCCTCGCGGAGACGCTCGCCGATGCCCGCAAAAACGCACGAGCCCTGATGTTTCTGGACGATATGCTGGATGATCTCGAGCATGAGCACCGATTTGCCCAGACCGGCGCCGCCGAGAATGCCCGTCTTCGTCCCCTTCACGAGCGGGTACAACAGATCAATGATCTTGATGCCGGTCTCCAGAAGCTCTTCCCCTTTGCGTGTTTCGCGGCTGAAATCCGGGACTTTGGTGCCCGACTCGGCCCGGCGGATGGGCATGCGGAGCGCCGAGACGATCGGCTCGCCCTTATCGATGGGGTCCCCGACCATGTTGATGACGCGGGTATACAGACAGTCCCCGACGGGAATATCGATAGGGCCGCCGAATGGCTGCGCGAGGGCGTGACGCTGAAGATTGATCGTGGACTGCACGGAAATGCAGCGCGCGATGCAGTTGGGAAGATGCTCGGCCACCTCGAGCGTCAAACGGCGGCCGTCGAGCGTGTTGACATAAATAACGTCATAAATGTCGGGCACATCGACGGGAACAGCGAAACTCACATCGACAACGGGGCCCTGCACCGACGTCACTTTCCCGGGGTTCCACTTTTTTTGGCTGCCGTTTATTTTGTTCGGATCACTTGGCATAAATGGCCCTTGTCGCGAAGAGTTCGCGCATGTTGGCGTCGATGATCTCATGACGGCGGCGGAAATACTGGAGCAGGAGTTTTTTATTCATGTCGGAGATCTTGTTGCAGCTTTCCTCCAGATGCAGATAGCGCGCGGCCTGCTCACAGACGCGGGCCATGCCGAAGATCTCGTAGATGCGCTGGCCGAGCAAAAGATACACGAGGTATTCCACGACATCGGCCGGCGACGATTCGAGGATCGTTTCATCTTCGGCGCGGCGCCTGCCTGCCGGCGATGCAGGGCCTCCGGGAGGGACCGGCGGCGCGTCTTTAGCCTCCGGCGTGAACGGCACCAGCGTCGCGGTCTCGATGCGGTGCACGACGAACGACGCCGCGCGCGGATAGACGACCTTGAGCCCGCCCATCTGGCCTTTCAGGATCTTCTGTGTGAGAAAGTCGCGGATCTGGGTCGCCTGCGCGTAACGCTTGGCGTCGACGACGCCGGGGAAATAATCGAACGGCAATCCCTGGTCCTGCGCATAAATGAGCCCGCGCTCGCCGACGACAATGAGGCGGCCGTTGGATTCGCGGACCAGGTCGACCGCCTTTGTGACGACCTGCATGTTGAGACCGCCCAGAAGTCCCGCGTCGGAAGTCACTGCCACGACGCCGGGACTCCCGCCCGCGTCCAAAAACGGATGACGCACCGCCGACAGATCCACGGAATCAAAAAACTCAGAGAGGAGCGTCTGAAGGCGGTCAAAAGATTCGAGTTTTTTTTCGAGATTGTGATATTCCGACACGGCGACCAGTTTGAGGACCTCCAGAAGCGACCGGAAACCTTTGTTGAAATCGATCGTTTTTTTAATATGCACCGCGGGCAGCATTAGGCGTTGGCCTCAAAATAACCCTGCAGGATCTCGGTCATCTTCTGCTTCGCCTGGTCAGTCATCTTCTGCGTGGCGGTAAGCTCTTCGATCGTCTTCGGATCGCGCTTGATCGCGAAAGCGAGGATCTCGTTACGGAACTTCCGGATCGCGCTCGCAGGGATCGCGTCGAGGACCCCCTTGGAAAGCGCGATGAGACAGAAGATCTGTTCGGGTACGGAGATCGGCAGGTTTTTGTTCTGCATGAGAAGCTGCGACAGCGCTTCGCCGCGCTTCATTTTCGCCTCCGCGTCCTTTGAAAGGCCGCCGGAGCGCAGTTGCGACATCTGGAGAAGCTCCTGATACTGCAGGTATTCCAGACGCAGACTTTTCGAGACATCGCGCATGGCGGGCCACTGGCCCTTGTTGCCGATACGCGAGACCGACAGACCGAAATCGACGGGAGGTTTGTGGCCTTTGTTGAATAGCGTGGTGCTGAAGTAGAGCTGGCCGTCCGTGATGGAAATAAGGTTGGTGGGGACATACCCGGTCATATCTCCCTGCAGAACCTCGACGATGGGCAGGAACGTCATCGTGCCGCCTTTGAGATCCTGGGTCAGACGCCCTGCACGCTCGAGAAGCTGTGAATGGATGTAGAAAATGTCGCCCGGATACGCTTCGCGCCCCGGGGGGCGCTCGAGAAGGAGCGAGATCTGACGATAGACCCAGGCGTGCTTGGTGAGATCGTCGAACGCGACCAGCACATCACGACCGGACTTCATGAAGTATTCGCCGAGCATCGCCGCGGCATAGGGCGCGACGTACTGCTCGCCGGGCGACGTGGAAGCGACGGCCGACACGACGATCGTGTACGGCATCGCGCCTTTCTCGTGCAGCAGGGACAAAATTTTGAGGATGCTGGAATAAGGTTTGCCGATGCAACAATAGATACAGATGACGTTCTTACCCTTTTGGTTCAAGATCGCGTCGATGGCGATGGTCGTTTTGCCGGTGCCGCGATCGCCGATCAAAAGCTGTCTCTGCCCTTTTGCGATGGGAATGCCGGAATCAAGCGCAAACGTGCCGCTTTCGAGCGACTGCGTCAGCTGTTCGCGGTCAAGGACTCCGGGCGCTTCAGAGAAAACCTGCAGACGTCCGTTTGAGGCGATCGGTCCGAGGCCATCGGCCGGCTCGCAAAGCGCCGTGACGACGCGCCCCGGGAAGCCTTCGCCCACCGGAAGCGAGAAAGATTCACCGCGGTTATAAACCTCGTCGTTCGAGCGGATGCCGCGCGCGGAGCCCAGCACCAACACCTGGGCCTTTTCCCCCATGAAACCCATCACGAGACCCTTCTGCCCTTTTTCAAACTCGACGAGCTGGCCGTTGATGCACGAATCGAGGCCGGAAACAATGGCGATGAATTGCTTGATCGACTGGACACGACCGACTTCGCGGATCTCGAAACGTGCGCTGGGTGCGGGAGTTTTAGACGGACTGCTGAGCACGATGCACCGCCTCTTTGATCTGAAAACGCAGGCTTCCGTCGATGAGGATGCCGCCCAATGCGATCCTAAACCCGGCCAGAAGCGAGGGGTCCGTCGTTTCGACCACGCGCAGAGAACGCTTCAACTTTTCGCGCAGCTTTGACTCAAGCTCCGCCTTCTCGTTTTTTTTAAGTTCGTAAGCGCTCGTCACCTGAGCTTCTTCGAGGGTCTCCGGTACGTTCAGCCGGGTGAGACCCTCTAAACCGCTCGCCAATAATTCTTTGACCCAATGCCCGTGCAGAACCTGACCGACCGCCTCGGGCAGAACGGTCTGCATCAGTTCACCGGCCTTTTCGACCGCGCCCGCTTCTATCCGGCTCTCAACGTCCTTCATCATCGCGTCGCGCGCGCGGTTGGCCTGTTCCAGAATATCCGCACTTTGTTTGCGGCTCTCGTTGACAGCCGCTTGCTGCGTCTCCTGAGTATCTTTTAGGATCTGCATCTTCGTTTTTTCGGCGTCGATCTTGGCTTTGAGAAGCGTCTCGTCGTAATATTTATCGGCTTCCGCCTGATGCTTCCGCGCCTCCTCAAGCTTTTGCGTATAATCCTGATTGAGCGTATGGAGGTGTTCGGTTGCGCTTGAAACGTTCTTCGATAAAATGACGCGCAAAAAGAAGACAAGCGCCGCAAAGAGTGCGATTTGCAGTAAGACCAACCACAGAAATACCATATTTTGCCCTCAGTTTGGTTTAATCTCCGCCACAAAACACGGCGGATCCTCGCCATAGATCGCGGCGAGTCCGTCGACGAGTCCGCCGAGTTCTGTGGCGGACGCCACGCCTTTTTCGCCAGAGGACGAATCCGTCCTTCGGGGAGGGGCGGAAAATTTAACCATTATTAATCAAATCTTATCATAAATTAACTATAATTTCAAGCACAGCCTGGCATGTACCGATAATATTTATTTATTGTAAGTCGTTAATATATATAGTGTTATGATTCTATCAGGGGGCGTAGATCTGGAAAAGGACGAGAAGCGCAATAATGGAGATCGCCGCGCCGAATATCAGCATCATGATCATGGCCGTGAAAATTTTAGGGGCGGCGGAAGGATTACGGCCGAGCGCCCCGATGCTCGCATAACCTGCCGATGCGATGATGAGGGCGGGGCCTAAGAGACAGAGAGCGAAGATGAGGATCAGGGCGACGTCGCGGTTCACCCCACCACCTCCGAGTATTTGATGTAAATAAGGTGTGATGGGTTCACCCCACCACCTGTTTCGTCCGCGGAGCGGACCGATTGCTTCACGATCGCAGAAACAGGTGGTGGGGTCATGCTTTGTCCTCGACAATGACCGTCACGCGATTTTGACCCACTTTGGCCACGCCTCTGCGGATCTGCAGCGGCTTCCCGTCGATGATGATCGTTCCTTCAAGGAGCCGGGACAAAAGACGCTTGTGGTACGGCAAGATTTCAAAAACACCCGCTTCGCCGGGTAAAATGACGCTCGCGGCTTCTCCCTCAAACAGCACCCGTTCGGGAGTCGAAACGAGCACGCTAAGAGTGGGTTCGGCGGCCATACGTTACTCCGGCTTGCGTTCTTCCTTCTTATCTTTGTTGAAATCTGAAAATGTGGCGTCCTTCTCGCGCGTGAAAATATTTTCAGTGACGCGCGCCTGCCCCTGCCATGTGAAATAGAACGCCCCGGCCAGGATCGTGATGAAGATCAGGATGATGAAAATGACGATCCACGTGGTCTTCGTGGTCGGCGATTTGAGGTTCACGTCGGTGTTTTCCATCAGATCGATATTCGGCGGTCCGCCGGTCGTCACAAGGATCTTTTCGAGACGGTCCACGTCCTCAAGGATGGATGCAAGTATTTTTTGATTGTCCCTGAAATAAGCGATGTGCTGCTGCCGCGAAACATTCGGGTCGGACTGTGTGCGCAGGATCTCGTCGAGGCGGCCGTAGATCGTCTTGGCCAGAAGATCCGCCTGGTCGAAATAGGCGCTGTCTTTCAATTTTTCCATGATGCCGTCGGTGCGCTTACGAAGGTCGCCCGTCTTCTGGTCAGGGACCACCCACACGTCGTCAAGAAGAAGCTCGAAGGATTTCGTCTCGCCCGGCGCCAGCTCGACTTTCTTGCTGACAAAAAGCAGGCTCTGCGCTTCATCAAATTCGACATTGAGACCGCCGTTGTCCCTGATGTCCTTGAGCGTGATCTCTTTGGGGAGGTAGTTCTTGATCTCCTTTTCCTGGGTCTTTGTCGTGGAGGGATTCACGATGACAATGCGCATCTTTACGGGCCCGGCCCAGGCAAGGGACCCCGCAAATGCAGCTGAAGCAACCATGAGGATGAGTAACTTACGTATCATATAGTTCTCAATAGTTATCAAATATTAGCATATTTAAACTATAATTGCAAGTTTTACTCTTCGAGGAAGGAGGCCACAACAGGTTCATCTGTACCGCCGAGTTTCTTCTCGACCACCGCGCTCAACACTTCGACGCCCTGAGAAATGACCTCAGAACGTCCGCGGATGTCCTGGATGCTCGCCGATTCATCGATAGCCTGGCCCATCATCTGCGTAAGATCGAGGCCGTTGTCGCCGGCAAGTTTTGCCAGGCGCTCGGAGATTTCGTTGACCGTGGCGCGGATACGCTTGGTGTCGCCGCCGCCTGCCTTCGCCACTTCCTGAGGCAATTCGTTGATCGATTTTTGCAGAGACTTGATGGCGCTGCGCATGTCGCCGCCCTTAGCCATGGTGGATTCGAGTGCTTTGATGGCCTCAACGGCCTTTTCAGCGGCCTTCTGGGCAGCCGGCGCGGAGGACGCCAAACCGGCCACGGCGGTCAGCGAGATCGACTCGACGACGCCCGATCCGGCCGCAAAACCGCCGGTCACGTCTTCAGCCACGGTGTACGTGTAATTCTGACCGGGCTCGAAGCTCGAGGCTGCGGCTTTGAATTTGTAGCTGTAATTGCCCGGGCGCTCCGTATCTTCATCCATGTCGATCTTATCGAAGATTATTTTGTTCTTGTGGTTGTATATGCTGAGATACGGCTTGAGATCTGCGGGGCCTTGCGCCAGGATAGTGATCTCATCGCCCGAAAGCGACGGATTCGGGCTCGCAGAGGCTTTCCATGAGAATTTCAATGCGGTCGCTTTCAACACGTCGGAAGCCGCGAGACTTTGCGTGGCGCCCGTCTGAAGATCTTCGACCGCACTCTGTACGGATGCCGTGAAATTATTTAGCGTCGTCTGGATGGCGATAGTCTGAGCATCGAGCTTCGTGTTGATAGTCGTGGTCTGGACATTGAGAATTCCGGTCAACGTCGCAGTCTGTCCAGTCAGCGTCGCCTGCATCTCGGTGGCAAACACAGAAAGCGGTTTATCGAGGTTGAATCTCACGGTATCCAACACTTCTTGGAGCTTCGCAGGAGTGGTAATTTCGAACGTAGCCGGAGTGGCGGTCCACACGGCATTCGGCGCCTGTGCGGCGTTCTGCGTGCGGGCTACGGCACTGTAAGTTTTGCCGACCAAAAACGAGAACGGCGCCTGGGTCGCGTTGGCAATGGAGGCCGTCCACAAACCGACACCGCCTGATATCGCCGTCAGCTGCACGGGGGCGCCGCCCATCAGTGTACCGCCGTCGTAAATATCAACCTGCGCGTTCAGCACGCCGATTTGCTGTCCGCCGTCACGTTCACGCCACACAATAATGTCGAGGCGGTTAGCCGTCGGATCATAAGTGAAACGCGCCTCCGAACGCGTGATGTGGATCACAGTGGTCTCCATGAGAAGCAGGATCGAGGGATCGAGCAGCGCGTTGTTCTTGGAAAGCGTCACGCCCTGGGGTAGATCGCCATAGCCTGTCTTCGACCATGTGGCCACCCATGCGCCGGCCGGCGTCGGCTGGATACGCGTATAACCTGCCACGGCCGGGGGCCCGATGACGTCCGACTGCTGGACAGGGATTGCGCTTTCCTGCCACTGGATGAAACCGGTATCGGTGGTCTTGGTCTCGGCCACGGAGAGCTCAGGCAGGAGCGCGTACGTGCCCAGATCGCGAACATCCCACTTGACCTTGTAGTAATCGACCTTGAACTGGTTTGCGGACTGTGAAAAGACGGCCGTCGGATCGCGCGGGTCGGAGATGCGGACCTTGATCATGCGCGGGCCGGTATACTGGCCGCCGCCGTCTTTCTGCACAATATCGGGGATCTCCCAATAGAACGTGCCCGTGTTCGGCGCGCTTGCCGCAATCTGCACGACGCCCGAGGCGAAGGTGGGATCTGTCGAATACTCGATCTTCACGGTCGGAATCGCGCCTGAAGACGTCCATGTGATGTTGCGGCCTTCGTTGAGCGTGTAGACCGACGTGACCCAACGATCGGTCAAATTGAGATCGGCGTTACCGATGGGGGCCGTGAGGGTGATAGAACCGTTGATGCGGAATGACGCGTCCGAGTAATCTTTCACCGTGACATCGCCCGAATCCTGGACCTTCACATATACGAACTGAGAGATCGTGTCCGGCACGAGCCAGTTATAGGTGCGGGTGAAGGCCCCGGCGCCGCCGCTCCCTTGTCCGTCGGCCGAGTAGTCTTTCACGACGGCAGGAGCGATCTCGGTCCAGTCGATATCAGCAATCGTGGCAGGGTTGGTCGCCACAAGCTTCGTCGCATAGAAGAGCTTGACGGTCGGGATCGTACCGCCCCACCGCCACGTGATAGGCCGTGTCGTGCCCACGCGATAATCATCGCCGCCGTTCGGGGTGACCAGCGTAAAGTTACCGACGATATTGCAACGCGCGGAGATTCCCACGACGTCAGTATTGTCGGGGCTCGTGCGGGCATCCTGCACGCGCACCTTCACGGTGGCCGATTTCATGTCGGGTACGTTTTTCCACAGGAACTTGCCGTTATTGGCCACGTTTGAAGAAACCACGTTCTCGTCGGGCAGGCTATCGGGGTTGGGATCGCCTGAAAGCGTCAGCAGGAACTCATCGCCCGTCGCCGGCGTCAGGTCGGGGCCGTTGCCGTCATAGAGATCGTAACGGAGATTGACATTGGGAATCGTGCCGGTCGTGTTCCAGGTCACGAGGAAATTCTGACCGATCGCGATGGGCGACGCCAGCACCGGAGACGTCACGGCGAGTTTGCCGCGGATACGGAAGTCCGCGTTGGACGTGTCAACACCGTCATCCGTGACGCTGCGCACGCGCACGCGGGCATTATAGCTGATAGCGTTGGGAATGCCGCCGGGCCATACCTCGGTGCCGTCATTGGCAGTGCTGACCACCGGGATGACGTTCGGGTAAGAAACGCCGCCATCCGTGGAATACGCGAGCTCGATGTTGGCCGCGCTGCCGATATTGGTCCAGGTGATCGTGAACGGATCGCCGACTTCGTAGGTCACGCCGCCGTTGGGCGCATTGAGCGTGAGGTTGGAGATGATCTTGACGTTTTGGTCGGTGTCGTCCAGCGCCGCGCTCTCACCCGCGCCCGCGCTGGCAACCCGGATCTTTACCTGCGAGGAAATGTCGTTGGGCACGCCGCCGTTGCCGGTAACCCAGCTATAAGAGCCGTTGTTCGGCGTCGTCGTGATGATGTTCGGATACGAACCGCCGCCGTTAGTCGAATAAGAGATGGTGACGTTGGGTGTCTTGTCCACCGCCGAGCCCGATGTGCTGGTCCACGTAATCGTGTACGGCAGGCCGACTTTCAGCTTGTCGGTCAGATTCGGGTCGACGTTGCCGTTAGGAGCCGTCACGGTAAACGACGGGAGAATACGGAACGCATTGGAGATGTTTGCAGAGCCGGGATCGTCGCCCGGATCCACGATGCGGATCTGAACCGTGCCGCGTTCGGAAAGAATGAGATCGGGCACCTTCCAGAGATGACGTCCGCGCGACGGGTTACCGGTGACGGTATCCTGGTTGGGCACAAGTCCGTTAGCGACCGTGCCGCCGCTTTCATTCTCGATGAAACGGCTGTCGATGGCAAAGTTACCGGTGGTCGTGTAGACGATCTTGGCATTGGGGATGTTGCCCTGGCGCGTCCAGAGAATATCGTAGACTTGGCCGATTTTGACCGTAGCTGGCATCGCGTCCAAAAGCAGTGTGGCTCGCACGATGAACGGGCTCTGGGAAATATACGGTTTTTCGTTCAACGTGTCATTCACATCGCGGATGCGCATCTTGGCGACGGTCGTCACATGGCCGGCCAGAGGCGTCCAGCTAAAAACCCCGTCGTTGGGCGTATTCAGCGAAATATTATCGTTGTAATTCACGCCGTTGAGCGCCAGATCAATGCGGACGTCGCCGGTGGGCATGCCCCAGCCGTTCCACGTGATGTCTTTGGCTTCACCGACTTTGTAGATTTCGCCGCCGTCCGGATCCACGAGCTGGTAGCGCCTCTTAAGCTTGAAGAACGCCGGGGATTCCACGGACTTGTAGCGCGGGTCGCCCTGGGCGATCAGGTTTTCGATCTTCACGAAAGCCTGCTCAGAAAGCTCGGTAGCCGGCGGATTCCACACCAGCGAGCCTGTGTTGGGAATATTGTATTCAAGGGTCGGGCGCTGCAGCTGGATCCACGAACCAGCCACCCCCTTCTTGTAATAAATATAAACCTCATTGGGCGTGCCCATGGGTCCGACGGTTTCCCAGGTAATAGTCTGGTTTTCCGAGACACCCCAGATCTCCCCGCCCACCGGCGACGTCAGCTTGACATCACCGCGAATAGAGAATACGCCGGAATCATTGCGGGTCAGCGTATCGGCCGCATCTTCCACGCGCACCACGACATTATTGGAGAAGACGCTGGGCACGGTCCAGGTGTAACTGCCGCCCGCGCCGGCATCATTGATGGGAGACGGGTTGATCAGCGTCCAAGTGCCCGGCGAGTTGCCCGTGGTCGAGTAATAAAGGTTTACCTGCGCGACGCTGCCCTGCGTGGTCCAAATGATGTTGCGGGTCGGGTTGTTCAGGGATCCCGACGTGCCGGTACTCGGCCAGACGTTGCCGGCGGCGGGGGCCGTCACGGTGAACGTGCCGACGATCTTGAACTGATTGGAAATCACAGGATCGGTGCCGCTGTCGGTGATCACGTCACTGACACGGATAGCGGCCTTGCTCGAGACGGCGCTCACCGGGATATTCGGCCATTGAAAAGCCAGGCTCGAACCGATCACCGTGGCCGCGATCGGGGCTTCCCAAACCGGCGTGCCGACCGTGATGTCCTTCGTGTACTCGAGCTTGACGTTTGCGATGTTGCCGATCATGGTCCAGCGGATGTCCTGGTTCGTGGTGACGCCCCAGCGCTCGACCGAGGGATCATTGTCCGGCTCATCCATCGCGAGCACACCGGCAATTTTCACTTTCAGAGAAGACGTCTTGGCGTCGGGATCGGTCGAGTCAACGACCACCACATACACGTCCTTGGACGGGTTCAGGTTGGTCGGGACCGGCCAGTTGAACGCGCCGCTGTTGACGATGTTATCGGCGTTGTTGGTCAGGTTGTCCTTGATAAATGTGTAGTTTGGATCGAGGTCGCCGTCATACACCGGATCGCCGTTGGTCGAATACTTGAGATCGACGTTCGGAATGGTGCCAAACGTGGTCCAGTTCAGCGTATAGGTCGTGCCCATCTTGAATACCTGGCCGGTGGCGTTAGGATTGATCCAGCTGAAACCGCCGCGGATAGTGATAGGATTCGAGACGACCGCGACGTTGGCGTCACTCAGGTTCGTGACACGCACGAGCACGTTGTTCAGACCCTTTTGGTCGGGAATACGCCAGCTGAATGTCGTGCCCGCGACGCTGGTGGCTTGGTTGTTCAAAGAATCTTTCACGAAGGTATAGGCGCCGGCGCCGACCTTGTATTCGACCTTCACGGCCGGGATGGTGCCGTGCTTGGTCCATTTGATGGTCCGATCGCTGGCGATGAGCCATACTTCCCCGCCCAGCGGGGCATCGCCGTTGGCGCCGCTGTACTCGACTTTGCCGCGGATCTCGAAATTGGCGTCGGAGGCGTCGGGCGACGTATACACCGTCGTGCCGTTATAGGCCGGATCGGACACGCGCACCTTGACGCTGGGCCCGATGGAGTTCGGGACGGTCCATGAAAAGCTTAAGTCGGAGGCGAGCACGGGGTTGATCAGAATAGTCT
>Ga0209514_10003866_pt1 | contig 20803 bp, 20 predicted proteins | sample Subgrocontami58m_FD_187452 | JGI IMG/M metagenome (GOLD analysis project Ga0209514, IMG submission 187452) | Subsurface groundwater microbial communities from S. Glens Falls, New York, USA - GMW37 contaminated, 5.8 m (SPAdes) (version 3) | ecosystem: Environmental > Aquatic > Deep subsurface >...
CTCTGAACCCTTCAATCACCAGCTTCCACGCGCCCGGGAAAAACGGGAACTTCCTGTTGTCGACATAGACCGGCGCGAGAATGCCGGACTTGAAAAGCACCGGGTCGTCCGGCCGGAATCCCACGGCACCGATTGCGATAAGTGACTTTGCTGTTTCCTTTGAAAAATCCATAATCGTGATATATCCGAATTATGACGCCGATCTTTTCCCCAGCTTCTCGATAATTTCCTTTTCCTTCGCCGCGATTTTTTCCTCCGTGCCGCGGCGGGCAATCGCGTAGTCATTCGTGTCCACAAGCATGAACTCCCCGAGCAGCGGGAGCTTCTCTTTCACAAGCCGGTACTTCTCGTGCTCGATAAAACGGTAATCGGGATGCCCCTGCGAAATAGTGCGGAGCTCCGCTTCCCAGAAAAACGCGCGGAAGTTTTGCCACTGGTAAAACCGCATGCGGTACGCCATCGGCACCGCGTATTGCGCAAGTTCCGGGTCGTGCGCCTCGATTCTCCCGAAGAGTTTCCCCGCCCGCACGAGCGCCTCCTCAAATCGCGGCGCGAGCCCCGCCTCGATAATTTCCTTCGGTACATTGTACCCGTGGTGTGCCGAGAAACGCTGCCGCTCCTGCGTCATCATCCGGTGCCGCTGCAAATCCCGATATGCACCGGCATCCATCACGATTTCAAACCGCAAGTATGAGTTCTCGAACGCGCGCCCCGTCTTCCACCAACGCGCCTGCCGGTTCAGGAGATACTTCAAAAACAATTTCCTTCTCGCTTCATGCTTCATGCTCTTCGCAACTTGGAGCGCCTCGTCCCACCCGCCGTGCACCTCCTTGAAAAGAATGCCCGCAAGGATTTTTACTTCCGCGTCCACATCATACTCCACAAGGCGTACCTCCGGTTTCAAGCCCGCGCGGAAAAACTTATCCTTGTGCGCTTCGTGAAGTTCCTCTTTAACAAAATCCCGCACTGCACCGTACCGCGCGCTCAAATATCCCTGGTACTCCTTTGAACGCTCATCGCCCAGTCGCAAGAGAAGCGAAGGAATTTCTTTGTCGAGTTCGGTTTTCAAAGCCTGTGAGAGCCAACGGAACTCTCCCAAGGGGTACCGCGCCATGCGGCTGATGAGATACTCCGACGCCTGCGCATTCGCCCGGAACGCCACCTGGCTCATAGTCGCCATCGGCAGAAGGCCGCGAAGCGTGTCGAATGCTTTTTTCTCCAAAATGGATTCTTTCTCGACATAGTTCGCCTTGAGCCACGCTATAAGCTCCGGCAAAAGTGCGAGGTACGTATCGAAAAGATGGTCAAGCGTCTCCGTATATTCCCTGAGAAGTCCCAGCCGCTCGAGGTCGGGCTTCGGGATATAGTAGAGATACCGCCCCCCGATTTTGTTCCCGTAATTCACGTATCGCGTGGACTTCTCAAGCGGCTCGATGCCGATACGCTGGTCTTCCACAAACTTTAGCGCCACCTGCGAGATGCCCCACAGCACGATGTGCGTGCCGGTGAGTTGCGCGATGGAATCGTCGCCGTACTGCGAGAGCCACTTCGCGTAAAACGCCTGCGCCCGCTGGTTGTTTAAAATATTCTTGAATCCATGCTCGCGGAGGAATGTCACTGTCTCTTCAAGTTCCTTGGCGAGCTTTTTATCTTCCCCTTTGATGATGGGGTGGAGGTATTCCTTCAAAAGCACTTCGACGAGCGAACCCGTCGCACGGCTTGCGCGCGAGCAGAGCGCCCCCGCAATCTCGGGCGGGAGATTGCGCAACACCGTCACCAACCCGTCGAGATTGGTTACGAAAGGCTCCAAAAGCTTGCGGTCCTCCGGAGTCCAGGCATATGGAGCGAAGTCCGGTGTGTATGCGTCGTGGTTTTCTGCGGGATTCATTCCCGTCAGGATACCAGAAAACCCGCTGCAGAGAAACCTACCGCGTCACCTCGAAAGAAACCTTATTGCTCGCTTTTCCCATAGCACCGCTGTGCTTCTGCTACTCAAACGGCTTAACGGTCACAATCACGGCCGTAGATTTACCAGAATTAGAAATGAGCACGGTATCTTGACCTACTCCGAGGGCTTCCACTATGCCACCTTGGCTGACCGCGATAATGTCACTGGCTACAACGGGTGCCACTAAGCCGCTGGGAACGAGCCGGCTAACCACCCTGCTAGGGCGCAGAAGCGAATAACTTGTACCTGCTCTATTAGAAGTAACATCAATCTCATCGCCGTTAGCGAGTTGTGCAGAGACGCTAAGAGGATACCACACGCCGCCGCTTTTAAGTCGCGAGTTTATTTTCAGCGTCAGCTCATTCCATCCAACATTCCAACTGGGAATCGCTATTGATACAATCGGGGCGATAGGTTGAACCATAACAAAGGTCTTGCCAATGTAACTTTCCTTTTCTGCTACGAAGGCCTCAGCGGATATATAGAGTTTGCCTATGAAGTTCTTTTGAATCTTGAAGGGGACAGAGAACGGTCCGGATCCTTCCAATGCTTCATGTTTGAATTTTGCGGAACCTAGTCCTTCAGACGCTAAACCTACTTTGAGCAATATTCCCACCACGGAACCGCCAACCGCCTCAATGTTGATTTGAATGATTTCCCCGGCGCGAACCACAGTGCCAGCGGAGGGAGTGATTCGAACATCTACCCGGTTGTTAGCCGCTTTATACACCGTATACCCACCCCACGCGATCGCAAGCACCGTCACTGCCGCCGCGATGATGTATTTTTGCCGTTCCATATTCAATACCCTACTCCAAATCTTCTTTGGATACACCCGCAGACTTGAGAATAGCAAGAAGCGTGCCTCTCTTCGGGGTGAGCGGTGGTAGTTTAGGCATGGGCCCGCTCAGCGAGCGAAATATGCCCCACAAAACTTCCCTCGTCCGATTGAATCTTTTGCTTTTGTTCTTTAAGCACCGAAAGATAGCCTCGGATGGCATCGGTTGCCATCCGCCGCGCCTCGCGTAAATCTTTTCCATAGGTAACACAACCCGGGAGTGAAGGTACAACAACCGTAAAACCGCCTTCCGGTTCGGGCCGAAACACCACATTGAATTGGAGCGCTCTTAATTTCACCGCTTCAGTATATCACCGCCTCCAAAAGCCACAAAGCCCCGCTCCGCCAAAAGACTCTCAATATAAGGAAGTCCGACTTCCTCAAGGAAGTCGGACTTCCAAAACCCCATCCTAGCTTCGCATTCCGCTTCAATAATCTCCGCCCATATCTCCCATCCCGCCGGGCATACCTCCCCCCATGGGTGGATTCTTCTTTTCCGGAATCGTCGCCATCGCGGCACCTACCGTAAGGTAATTCGCGGCAACGGAAATCGCGTTCATGAAGGCAGTCCGCACCACCTTCAACGGATCGATGATGCCTCCCTCCTTAAGATTGCTCACGCGGTTCGTGACGCCGTTGAAGCCAAGCCACACCTCCGCCCCGCTCTTCTTTTTCTCCGCGAGCTCATGGAGCACGACGGACGGCGCCTCGCCACTGTTCGAAATGATTGCCGTAAGCGGCGCCTCAAGCGCGCGCTTTAAGATGGCGAGCGCTCCCGCAACCACCGGATTCTTTTCTCCGCCAGCCAACGGAGTCTGGCCGATGACCTCGGGCACCACATTAAAAAGCGCGATGCCGCCGCCCGGAACGATTCCCTCCTCCATCGCCGCTCGCGTCGCCGCAACCGCATCTTCCACGCGCTGCTTCAATTCCTTTTGCGCGGACTCCGTAGGCGCGCCCACCTTGATAACCGCCACGCCTCCCGCGAGCTTGCCCAGCCGCTCCTGAAGCTTTTCCTTGTCATAATCGGAATCGGTCTTTTTAACTTGCGCCTTGAGCTGGGAAACACGCTCGTCAATCTGTTTCTTCTCGCCTTTCCCGCCCACAATCGTCGTATTATCCTTGTTCGCCACCACGCGGTGCGCGTGCCCAAGGTCATCCACCGTCACATTGTCGAGCTTCTTCCCCACTTCCTCGGTGATAAACTGCGCGCCCGTCACGATTGCGATGTCTTGGAGCATTTCTTTCTTCCGGTCGCCGAAACCGGGGGCCTTGACCGCAAGCACGGTGAAAATCCCACGGAGTTTGTTCACAATGAGCGTCGCGAGCGCTTCGCCTTCCACTTCGTCCGCGATAATCACGAGTTCCTTCTTTCCGCTCGCCACGATTTTCTCGAGGAGCGCCAAGATGTCGTTGATTGCAGAAATTTTCTTGTCGGTCACGAGGATGTAGGGGTCTTCGAGCACCGCTTCCTGCCGCTCGGCATTCGTCATCATGTAGGGCGAAACGAATCCCTTATCGAACTGCATGCCTTCGACAACTTCAAACGAGTTGCCGACGGTGTTCGAGTCCTCAATCGTCACGACTCCTTCTTTCCCGATTTTCTCCATCACGGTCGCGATAAGCCCGCCGATTTCCGCATCCTTCGCAGAGAGCGTCGCCACCTCCTTCACCTTCTTCGTGTCGTTAAGCACCTCGCGCTGGGCTTCAAGTTTCTTCACTACCATTTCGCTCGCTTTTTTGAGCTCCTCCGCAAGCTGGATAACATTGAATCCCTTCTCGCGGATTACCTTCTCTCCCTCGTCAATCATCGCGTGCGCCAAGACCACCGAAGTCGTCGTCCCGTCGCCCACGTTGTCGTTCGTTTTGTCCGCCGCCTGCTTGATGAACTCGGCGCCGAGATTCTCGTACTTGTCCTCGAGCTCCACTTCCTTTGCGACAGAGACACCGTCGAAGGTTACCTGCGGCGCGCCGTACCCCTTCTCGATCACGACCGCCCGCCCGCGAGGACCCAAGGTCATCCGTACCGCCTCCGCAAGCTTGTCAATACCACGCTTCAATGCCACCCGCGCGTCTTCGTTGAATTTAATGCTCTTTGCCATAATAGTTTTTACAAAATCCTAATTTCTAATATCTAAACTCTAAACAATATCAAAACCTTAATGTTCCAAATTCCAAACGACTTGGGCCTATTGGAACTTTGATTATTGGGATTTGTTTAGGATTTAGAATTTCGTGCTTCGGATTTCTCGCTATTTTACTCCAAAATCGCGAGGATATCATCCTCATCCCCCACCAAGTACTTCTTCCCTTCGAGTTCTATTTCGTCGGGACCGTACTTTTTGAAGAGGACCACGTCGCCGACCTTGACCGACATGGGAACCCGCTCACCTTTCTCGTTCAGCTTCCCCGGACCCACCGCGACCACCTTTCCCCGCACCGGCTTTTCCTTCTCTGCGGTTTCGGGAAGGACGATGCCAGACTTCGTCGTCTTCTCCTCCTCCAGCCCCTCAAGAAACAGATGATTTGATAATGGCTTGAACTGCATGACGTATGACCTATAACTTATGACCGATAACGAAAAGATGCGCCCTGTTATCAGTTATTAGTTATCAGTTATTAGTTTTTCGCCTTTTGGCACTCCCGACTAAAGAGTGCTAACAGGAGTATTGTAGTCCGCCACGAAAGAGTGTCAAGCCCCTTTTAATGATCCGCCCCTGCTTTTCTAAGGCAGGGGCATAAGCTTTTAAGAAAACTTGTCGTCGTTATTCCTAAGAAAGACGCTCTCTTAGCACTCCGCCCTTTTCTGTTTAACAGTCACGCAGATAAGAAAGCTTTTTCGGCAAAACAGATTGGGCGCGTAGGGGACAAGAGCCTTTTTAATCCTTCCTCCTAACAACAACTACTCCTCCGTGCGCCACTCTGGCCGGTGGTGAGTAGGCAAAGCTCCTCAAAAGCTGCTGATATATTAACTCGAAAAAAATCAACAGGCAAATTACCTTGAAAGTTCTTCATAAATATTGAGTATCCCCTTTACCGCGTCGCCCGCCGAAATATTATTCTGCTTGTAGAGCACGTCGGACACGTCCCCCACCGCCCAGATGCGCGGGTGGGACGTCCGCTGGGTTTTGTGGTCCACCACGATTTCGCCGAACTTGTTGAGTTCCACCAACTCTTTCACAAATTCGGAATTCGGCACCGCGCCGATTTCGACGAACACTCCCTCCACCGCAAGCTCTTTCGTCTCCCCGCTTTTCGTATCCGCGTACTTCAACCCCTTCACAAAGGCATCGCCCAGAATCTCGCGCGTCTGCACATTCGTGAATATCGAAAGCTTCTCGCTCTTCTTGATGCGCTCAAGCGTTACCGGGTCGCCCTTCGGGTGGTCCCCGCGCTCAAGGAGGTAAATCTTCGAAGCATATGGGAGCAAATCTCCCACCGCTTCAAGCCCCGCATTCCCCCCGCCCACTACCGCAACCACTTTCCCCTTGAAGAGAGGCGCGTCGCAGGTCGAGCAGTACGCGACTCCTTTCCCGTCGAGTTCATGCTCACCCGGCACGTTCAATTTCTTCCGGCGGCTCCCCGAAGCGATAAAAAGAAACTTCGCCTCAAGCGTTTTCCCGTTTTTCGTGAGCGCGACAAATTTTTCTCCATCATCCTTCACACTTATCACTACATCACTGTCCACTATTTCAATATCTTCCTGCGCCCGAAGGTGCTCCTCAAGCATCTTCCCCAAATCAAAACCCGACACGGACTTCGTGCCTACCCAGTTCTGCACATCGGTCGAGACGAGCGACTGCCCGCCAAACGTATCAGTCACAAGCGCCGTCTTTATTTTTTTCCTCGCGGCATAAACACCGGCGGCAACGCCGCCCGGACCGCCACCAATAATGAGCAGAACAAACATGAGGGTATAGGGTATAGGGTATAGGGTATAGGGGACACTCGGGGAAGGCAACGGCAACCCTAAACCCTACCCCCCTAAACCCTAGCCCCTATTGAATTTTCAATGCCTTTGCCAATCCCGTCCGGTCAAATCCCACAAAAATCTCGCCATCAACGTCAATCACCGGAACGCCCAGCTGGTGAGACTTCGCCACCATCTCCTCCCGCGCTTTCTCGTCATCCGCCACGTTGAACTCCTTATAGGTAACGCTGTTCTTCGCAAAAAATTCCTTCGCCATCTTGCAGTAAATGCAATTCGGTGTCGAGTAAATAATTATGTTGGACATGGTTTTAATAGTAACTGAATAATTAGTGAGCCGAAATGCGTAATTAAGTAATTGGGAATTAGGTAATTACTCAATTACTAATTTACCTAATTACTTTCCCGTTTTCAATGCCGCTTCAATCGCATCCGCGACGCGAGTATCGTTCGGCGCAAGCCCGCGAATCTCCACGCCGTTCACGAACGTCGTGGGAGTAGCGTTCACCCCAACATCCCTCCCCTTTGCCGTCTCCTCTGCAACAGCTGCCGCATGCTTCCGGTCCTGAATGCATGCCGTAAATGCTTTTTCATCAAGCTTCAATTCTTTCGCCAGACGCACAAACAATGCTTCGCTCAAATTCCCGTTGTGCTCTTTCCCGTCGGCAATCTCGGCGCGGTATAAGCTGTCATGATATGCCCAAAATTGCCCCTGGTCCCGCGCGCACTCCGCCGCTTCCCCCGCCGCAAGCGATTCGGGCCCCAAAAACTGAAAATTCCGGAATATAAGCTGCGCCTTTCCGGTCTTTACATACTTCTCGCGGATAGCCGGCTCAATATCACTGAAGAATGTGCCGCAGAAGGGACACTGGTAGTCGCCAAATTCAATAACCGTCACCGGCGCGTCCTTGCTCCCGAGTATCGCATCGCCTTCCATCGCCTTAAGAAGCCCCGCTGCGGGAGCGCCTCCCGCAGCGGGGCCGGGGGCAGGAACATTCTTCGCGCCGAGCACGTAGACGATAGAACCCGCAATCAAAATGCCTGCGACAAGAATGCTCGCGGGGAGAAGCAGGTCGCGCGACGGGGCCGAGGCGGTGCCGGGTTGTTCATCCATGCGAGTATAGTAGCAATCGGAAGAGGCGGGGTCAATCCCGTTAGAGGGCGCACTCACACAGGCCGCGCGGCAAGCAATACCACGACCGCCAAAACAGGAGCGCCGGCACCTCGTCGGGGTACAATTACCTTGTTACAATATGCTCATGTCGCATAAAAGATAACGGCCCGGATTCTCTCACGAAATGGACTTCAGCGGCTTCGACCTCACCACACAGTGGATTCTCTCGCACGGATACATCTTCATGTTCTTCGGCATGCTGGTGTGGGGTCCTCCCGTCACCGCCGCGGGGGCATTCGGCGCCGCGCTCGGATACTTTAATCTGTGGATAGTGTTCGCGCTCTCGCTCATCACGAATCTCCTCGGAGACGTGATATTCTACGCAATCGGCTTCTGGGGGCGGCAGGAGTTCGTCGTAACCTACGGGAAATACATCGGCATCACCAGGCCCCGCCTGCGCGTTTTTGAAAAAATCGCGGAGGAGCATATCGGGAAATCGATGACCATTGCGAAGCTTGTCCCGCTCCTCGCGCTTCCCGGGCTCGTGATGATGGGAATAACCCGAGTACCCATGAAAATCTACGTCTGGTGGGCAATCGTCATCGCCATCCCCAGTTCGCTTGTGTACCTCCTCCTTGGATATTATTTCGGCGCAGTATACGACACGGTCGAGCGATACCTTCACTTCGGCGGCGCGGTTATCGCGACATTCATCGTTATTTTCGCGGTCGGCGCGCACATCTCCCGTCGCGTTTCACAACGGATGGAGGAAAAGGCGGGCGAGTAGTCGCGGACAGGTCATGCGTTGTTGGTTGTAGAGGCGAGTCAAGTCTATAGTCGTAAGTCTACGGAGAACCCAATACCAGCGACCGAAATCCAAACTCGCATATTTACCCAAAAACCATAGGCTATCTCGCCATACTCGCTTCCAAAACTTTCAACCAATAACCATTTATCCAATGCGCATCGCCGTCTTCTCCGACAATTTCTACCCCGAGCTCTCGGGCATCAGCGACTCCATCATCACGACCGCCCGGGAACTCGCGCAGCGGGGACACACCATCCGATTCTTCGCGCCCAAATATGCCCCGCGCGACTATCGCAAAGTGGGACTGCCCCTCGAAGAACAAAATCTTCACGAACGGATTTCAATAACGCGTTTCTCGTCTCTTCCTTATGGGGGCCCGAGCGGCCAGGCGCGGATTGTGGTCCCCACGGGGCTCCGCACGTATCTGGTGCGGCAATTCAAACCCGACATTATCCACGCCCACATGATTTTCGGCGTAGGGTTCGAGGGACTCATCGCGTCGCGAGTGCTTCAATGCCCATTCATCGGCACCAACCACACCCCGCTCACCGAATTTATGAAGTATAGCCCGGTGCGGAGCAAGTGGTTCATCTCACTTCTCCTTTCCTACAACAGCTGGTATTACAACCGATGTGCGTTCGTATCGTCTCCCGCATCGGAAATTTTTGAAGAAATGCGCCGCTACGGCTTCCGTGCACCGCACGCGGTGGTTTCAAACCCCATTGACTGCTCTCTTTTCCATCCTATGGATGGAGACCGGGCAACGCTCAAGCGGGAATTCGGGCTCTCGCCGTTCACCATCCTTTATGCCGGACGTCTTGCTCCGGAAAAACGCATCGATAACCTTCTCGATGCCTTCGCCGCATGCGCGAAAGCTCTTCCCGGCGCCACGGTGGCTATCGTGGGGAAAGGCCCCTCGGAGGCAATGCTCCGCGCGCACGCCGGGAAGTTGGGCATCGGGGACAGGGTCCGGTTCCTCGGTTTCCTTAAAAACGCAGAAGTACTCGCCCGTGCGTATCGCGCGAGCGAGGTGTTCGCAATTATGAGTCCCGCGGAAACGCAAAGCATCGTCGCCATGCAGGCGCTCGCCTGCGGAATACCCGCCATCGGGTCGCGTGCATGGGGAATCGGAGAATATCTGGGCAAGGCCGGGCAGCTCACCGTGGAGCCCGGGGACACGGAAAAGCTCGCCGAGCACCTCGTGGCGCTTTTCCGAAGCCCGCACCTCCGCGCCGAACTCGGCGCAAAAGGAAGAGCGTTCGCGGAAACGATATCCACATCCGCAGTCGCCGCAGAATGGGAACGAATTTACGAAGAAACCGTATCGCGCTACCATATAAAGAGTGGCAAAAACCTCCACCCACCGCACACCCTCTAAAAAGCCCGCGCCAGTGGCGCTTAGCTTTGTTATCCCTGCACATAACGAAGAAAAGCAAATCGGCGCATGCCTCGAATCCATACGCGAGGTGCTCCAGTACGCCAAGGATTACCCGACGGAGATAATAGTCATCAACAACGCATCAACCGACCGCACGAAAGAAGCGGCGAAACGAGTGAAGGGCGTGCGCGTGGTGGACGAGCCCGTGAAAGGGCTCACCCGCGCGCGGCAGCGGGGATTTGAAGAGGCGCGGGGCGAACTTATTGCATACCTTGATGCGGATACGCGGCTCCACTCCGAGTGGCTCGCTATTCTTGAACATGAATTTGCGAGCCGACGCGACATCGTGTGCTTAAGCGGACCGTTCCGGTATTACGACCTTCCCAAAGGGAAAAAACGCATTGCGGAATTTTTCTGGAGGATGTTTGCTCCCCTCACCTACCGGATCGTGGGATACATGGTGCTCGGCGCGAACTTTGTGGTGCGGCGGGAAGCGCTCGTGCGCATCGGCGGTTTCGATACGGGAATTGAGTTTTACGGAGAAGACACCGACATCGCCCGCCGGCTGAGCAAAGTGGGGAAAGTCGTATTCCGCATGGATTTTTTCATCCTCGGGTCGGGGCGCCGGCTGCTTAAGGAAGGATTGGCGTCAACGTTCGTGCGCTACGCCGCGAACTTCATCTGGTGCGTCGTCGCGAAGAAACCCCTCACCAAAACCCACGCGGATATTCGGTGATACCTCACATGACTTTTTCCCCTCAACAAAAAACAAGCTGGGTCACGGGAGGATTCGCCACTATAGGAGTCATCGCGGCACACACACAGATAAGCGACTGGGCGACTGCGGCGCCGCTCGTTACTTTCTACGTAACTCTCCTTATAAACACCTACTTCTGCGTCCGCACATTCGCCGCACTCGTGCCCGCCCACGACCGCCCTCAACAAATCTTTGACGCCTTACTGGGAATTGCGTATGTCACCCTCGCCTTTACGCTCCCCTCTCCCTTTTTCTTTGTCCTCGCCGCAACGCTGCTCTTCGCGATTGCAACGCTTAAATATGCCATGCTCGCCTATTCCATCGGGCATTCCTCATTCCTTCATAAAAAGATATCCATTGACGCCATGGGCACGCTCGCGTGCGTACTTGCGCTCGGCGGTGTGCTCGCGGGCCGACCATTGCTTGTCACAAGCATCTGGGCTCTTGCGTTTGTTGTCGCAAACATCTATCTTCTCGTGGTAAACCCGATGTATCCCCGCGCGCTTCCTCCCCGGCAACAAGAACAATGACCAGTCTTAAAATAATACTCTTACTTATAGGCGACCTTGTGACGCTCTATATAAGTCTGGTTGGCGCGCTTTTTATCCGCTACGGCGGCGACTTTTCGCGCGAGCTTGTGGAGCATCACCTTATCCCCTTTTCCCTTATCTTCGCCGTCTGGATTCTCCTCTTCTATACCGCAGGCCTCTACGACCTCCGCAAACTCCGGAACGGCCTCGAATTTTTCAAAACGCTCCTCCTCGCATTCACGGCGAACGCGCTCGTCACTATTATGCTGTTTTACCTCATCCCTTTCTTCGGCATTGCGCCCAAGACAAACTTTTTCATCTTCCTCGGGCTTTTCGCAATCCTTGAAGCATTGTGGCGCCGCATATGGAACAACCTCATGGCGGGAAAAGAAGCACCCAACAAGTTTGTCCTCATCGGGGAGGGCAGGGGCGCCGAGGAGCTCCGGGAACTTGTCGCGCACAACCCCCAGCTTGGGTATGAGCTCAAGGAGTGGGTAAGGCACTCCTCGCCGCTTTGGAACGCTCCCGCACAACTTCTCGCGTTATGCGAGGGGCACGCCGCGAATCTTGTGGTAGTGGACGACGAACTCAAAGCAACACCCTCATTCTCCAAAGAACTGTATCGGCTTTTCCAAAACGGCATCGACGTGAAAGGACTGTCTTCAACGTACGAACTGCTGCTCAAGAAAATTCCCCTGGAGAATGTCGGAGAAAGCTGGATGCTCGACAACATCAACGGGCAGGCGCAATTCTACGACTCGCTCAAACGAAGCATGGAATTTGTCGCCGCACTTTTTCTCGGCATCGTACTGCTCCCCCTTGAACTCCTCATCGCGCTCCTCATACTCCTCACTTCCCCCACGGGTCCCGCAGTCTGCGCGCAAACGCGCACCGGCTACCGCGGCAAAACCTACACCCACTACAAGTTCAGGACCATGCGCTCGTGCCGCGAGAAAGAGCAGCACGGACCGCAGTGGAAAACCGTCCGCGAAGGGAAAGTCGCGGACCCGCGGCTTACCGTATTCGGGCGATTCCTCGTACATACGCATCTCGACGAACTCCCGCAGCTTGTGAATATCCTGAAAGGGGAAATGTCGTTCGTCGGTCCCCGCCCCGAACGTCCGCAATTCGTGGAAATGCTCCGGGAGAAGCTCCCCTTTTATGACGTGCGCCATATGGTAAAGCCGGGGGTTACCGGGTGGGCGCAGGTGAATTACCGCTATGCGGCATCCATTGAAGACACAAGCGAGAAATTGAGTTACGACCTCTACTACGTAAAAAACCGCTCGCTCATCCTTGACATCGCGATCATCCTCAAAACGCTCAAAACTGTTTTTGTCACGCCGAGATGAAACAGAAAATAGAAAATAGAAAATAGAAAATATGAGAATTATCGTCACGGGCGGAGCCGGTTTTATCGCGAGCCACATCGTTGATGCCTACATCGCAAAAGGGCACCATGTGGCCGTTATTGACAACCTCTCGACCGGTTTCCGGCGCAACCTGAACCCCCGCGCGCGTTTCTATAAAGAGGATATCCTCAATCAAAGACTTCTTGAGCAGATTTTCCAAAAAGAAAAGCCCGAAGTCATAAATCACCATGCAGCGCTTGCAAGCGTCATCGCCTCCATAGCGAATCCCAATGCAACATTCGAGGCAAACGTGCTCGGCACCGTGAACCTTCTCCGCGCCTTCGGTGCACACGGAAAGGGAAAAAACAGGAAAATTATCTTCGCCTCAACCGGAGGGGCAATCTACGGAACGCCAAAAAAACTCCCCGCATCGGAGGCAACACTTCCCATGCCGTCCTCGCCCTATGGACTTTCAAAACTCCTCGCGGAGGAAGCAGTGGCGTTTTATTCCCGCAACTCACGCTTCACCCACACCATTTTCCGGTATGCAAACGTTTATGGTCCCCGCCAAAACCCGAAAGGCGAAGCGGGAGTAGTTTCAATATTTGCCGCGCTGATGAAGCAGGGGAAACAACTCACCATTTTCGGCGACGGGAGCAAAACGCGGGACTACGTGTACGTCGCGGACATCGCCCGCGCAAACGTGGCGGCGCTTACGAAAGGAAACGGCAAAACAATCAATCTCGGTACGGGAATTATGACAAGCGACAAGGAGGTCTTCGACGCGGTCGCCCAAGCATTGAGATTCCGGGGTACGCCCCAATATGCTCCATTCCGGTCAGGCGAGGTCAACAAAATCTCGCTTGATGCCCGTCGCGCAAAGCACGTTCTGGGATGGACGCCGAAAGTGCAATTCCGCGAAGGCGTGCTTCGCGCAATCCGTTCTATTTCTTAAGAAGGTGCTTCGCTGCCTTCTTGATGTAATTCGAGAGAAGCCATGAACTTGACTGCACCTTCCCGCCGTCGCCAATATTAAATATCATTTTGATTCCGTATGTCTGGCAAGTTTGAATATCCGCGTGAAGCGAGGAATTTGGATCACTCGCATTCTTCTCGTCGCGGTCACCCCCGTTCGCGAAAATATCCGGCTTGAGCTCTTTAAGCTCGCGGGAAACACTCATATCGTGGGGAGTTTTTGGATTTTCTGGATGCTTTGTGAGCAATACGCGATCCACCGGTTTTAAAGCCGCGATTATTTCCTTCCTCTCCGCTTCCGGCATAAACACGTGTCTTTTTTTCTTCTGCAACCAATTATCGTTATTCAAAATCACCACCAATACATCACCCAGTTTTCTCGCCTCCTCGAAAAGACGAACGTGTCCCACGTGAATCGGGTCGAATCCGCCGGAAACGGCAACCACCACGGGCCGGCGCTTTACCGCACTGCCTAAAGTAAGTTTCTTAGTGTTCGCCATGGAAATATGGTACTTTTTACTCACTTAGTATACTAGTATACACGATGCACATGTGGCGCAAAGTAAAATCTTTTCTTTTTACTAATATCACCACGCGCCAGACGGTGGCGAAAAACACATTCTGGCTCGCGCTCTCGAATTTCGGCGGGCGGCTTATCCGCGCCGTCATTATTATATACGGGGCGCGGCTCTTGGGCGCCGCCGGCTGGGGAGTCTTCTCCTACGGCGTGACACTCGCCGCATTCCTCACTCCCTTCACCGACGTGGGGTTAAGCCAGGTACTCATCCGCGAGACCTCGAAGAATCCCGACCCCGAACACCGCGCACGCATTCTTTCCACCACTTTTGCCATAAAACTCGTGCTGCTCGTGGTGGGCATCGGCATCGTGGTGTTCCTGGCCCCCCTCATCACCACCATCGAAGCGGCAAAACCGCTTCTCCCCATCATCGCTTTTCTCCTCGCATTCGACTCCCTTCGGGAGTTCGGCTCGGCAGTCATCCGCGCGCTCGAACGGATGGAGTGGGAAGCGGGACTCTTTCTTCTCACAAACGTGGCGATCGTGGTATTCGGCTTCGTGTTCCTCGCCGTCGTTCCCACCCCCGCCTCGTTTACTTATGCCTACACCCTCGGCACCGCCGCAGGAGCGGCGGCAACCTTCTTCGCGCTCCGGAAGCATTTCCCCCGCCACTTCATTTCGCGCTTCACTCCGGCACTCGTGAAGCCGATTTTCGCCGCTGCCTGGCCGCTCTCCATCGCCGCACTCCTGGGACTCCTCATGCTCCACACCGACGTGCTCATCATCGGCTGGCTCCGTTCCGCGGAGGAAGTGGGGTTCTACGCCGCCGCTTACCGCATTGTGCAACTGCTCTACCTTATCCCCGCCATTTTTGCGATAAGCGCATTTCCCACCTTCTCGCGCCTTGCGGGGCGCGACCAGCCGCTCATGCGCACCGCGCTTGAGCGCACTCTCACCATGGTTCTTTTGATGGCGTTGCCGCTCGTGATGGGAGGGGCTCTCCTTGCGCCGCAACTCATCACATTCCTCTTCGGCACGGAATTCCTCCCCGGCACGGGCGCATTCAGCATTCTCCTCATCACGCTTCTTATAGACTTCCCCGTGGTCATCCTCTCAAACGCGCTCTTTGCCTATAACCGCCCGCGGGCCTTGACCGCATATGCCGCAATCGGGGGCGGCGCGAACATCGTGCTCGACTTCCTCCTCATTCCCACCTTCGGCATCACCGGTGCGGCATGGGCGACGCTCTTCGCGCAAATCGCGAGCAACATTTACCTCTGGAGCGTCCTCAAAAAACTCAACCGCTTTTCCGTCATCCCCCACCTGAAAATAGGGCTTGCGGCGGCGCTCTGTATGGGGGTGGTAACCTACGGCTTATTCGCACTCGGCGTTCACGTCATCGGCACCATCGCCATAAGCGCCGCGGTGTACGGGCTTGCGCTCTACTTCTTCAAGGAACCGATGCTTAAAGAGATGAGAGGGGCAATACTACACGCGCAATCAGGTAAGTGAATAATTATGTAGTTAATCCACGATGTTGAGGAAGTCGGACTTCCTGCAGGAAGTCCGACTTCCAAAGATTAATCCAAATTTCGGACTTATCTAGAAAACAGTGCTTTCTTCAAACGTGAGAGCGGCGCGTTCAGGAATCGCTTGAGCCACGCCGGCACGTATGCATACGCGAAGTACGAAACCGCAAAGCCCAGTCCGAGAAGATAGCGGGGATACTGCCGCCGGTAGCGATGCACAATACGAAACGCCGCCCGGGCGGCTTCCCGCTGCTTGCTGAACGACGAACCCTGCTCCCACATCGTGTACGTCGTGAAATACTCGGGGAAATTGCAAAGTTTCCCGCAAAGCCCGAGCTTCAACCAAAAGTCCCAATCCGCGAACTGCCGGATGGTTTCGTCGTAGATCCCGGCGCGCACCGCCGCCTCGCGGCGGAACATGGTCGTCGCATTCGCCATCGGGTTCGCATAGAGCGCCCTGCGCCGGATTGCCTCGTCCGTGAGGGGCTTCAAGGTGCGGAATTTTTCCGCGCCCGCGGCGTCCACCGCGACAATTCCCCCGCCGCAACCCACGTAGTCGGCGTGCGTATCAAGAAAAGCAACCTGTTTCTCAAGCTTTTTCTCGTCAAGCCACCGGTCATCGTCATCAAGTATGGCAACATACTCCCCTTTCGCTTCCTTAAGCCCCGCATTCGATGCCTGCGCAATCGTGCCGCGCACAGTGCGATGAATGTAACGGATGCGCGCGTCGGCGGCGCAGTACGGCGCTACCGACTCGGCGGTCGCATTGTCCGCGCTGTCGTCCACGATAAGGAGTTCCCACTCCCCGAGCGTTTGCGTAAGCGCGGACTCAATCGCTTTCCCGATAAGCTTCGGGCGGTTGTAGGTCACGATGAGCACCGTCACTTTGGGGCTTGCCATGCTCTACAGCGTAGCAAAACTGGAGAAAAATAGACAAATCCGGTAAACCTGCTTGAATAGGGAAATGGACGTAAAGAAATACTCCCGCGAACTCATGCGGCTCCTTCCGGAATTCAAGGGCGGATTCGCGCACGCCATCCGCACCACCATTGAAGCGGGCTACGCCATAAAAACGCTCGCCGGAAGAGGAACCGAAGCCGCAAAAGAAAGCCACCGCTCCGTTGCGGGCGAGGGCGACGCCCGCTCTCAAAAGATTCTTCTCGCAGGATATGCCGAGGCGTTCCCGCAGGCGAAGTTCCTCTGCGAAGAAGCTACGAAGCATCCCCGCGCACTCTCCCTCGAAAACCCCGCAGGAATCCTTGAGGGCACCGCGCTCGTGGTTGACCCGGTGGACTGTACCGCGAGCTTCGCCGCAAACACGGGAGACTGGTCGGTGGGAATGGGCCTTATGGAGCAGGGTATCCCGGTGGGAAGCATCCTCTTCGCCCCGGCGAAAAACGGCGGGCTCCTCATCGCAAGCCATAAAAAGAGCGGCCTCGTCTCGCTTGAGTGGAACGGAACAACCAAAACGCGCCACCAGAAAACCGCGAAAGAGAAACCGCTTAAGGAGAGCACTCTCTACTTCGGCGTTGATACGATGCGCTATCCCGCGCTCGCAAAAATGTGGACCTCACTCACAAGCCATGCCCGCGCAGTGATGACAATTCCCTCGGCGCTCCTCGGGCTGGGACTTGCCGCCATCGGGCGCGCGGAAGGGATAATCCAGACGCCCCAGCGGATATGGGACATCGTGCCGCTCCTCCATGCGCTGAAGGCGGCGGGAAAGAAAATCGTGTTCTACCGGATTGAGCCCGCAACGGGGAAAGTCCGGTGGATAAAGGAACTCGACTTCGACGCCTTCTGCTACGCGCCGGAAAAACGCGTGGGGCTCATCGCGGGGCAACCCGGAACCGTAAAGAAACTCTCCGCGATGCTTGAAGCGGCAGGGCCGCTCGTGAGAACAAACACGAAGCTCCGGGACTGAATCCAAGAGTCCAAACGCATCACGCCGACTCACTCTCGGCTTTTTCTTTTTCGTATGGCGGCTGCAATGAATACCGCGATTAGAGTCGGAAACCTGGTTGCGAGCGGCAAATGGTCAACAGAGATGAAAACCAAGCCACATCCGACATTCGGGACCGCTTCATTTACCGAGGCCGACACCGGAGGGCAACTGCTCGCCATTGCCGGTCTTCATGAAGAGTTCTCTGCCGCGCGCTTTCTCGCCGAAGAAGAAGGCAACCCATTCCCTGGAAACTTCACCAGCGAGCTCGACTTCTCTCTCGACATGATCGACGGGACAACACCAAACCGCCGGAAGCTGTTCTTCTGGTGTTCCGCTATTGGCGTAGGGCGCAACGGCGACCATGTCGGTGGCGTAGTCCATGCACCGGAGGTGCGTGGCGGACTCACCATCGCGGCAGAAAGGGGTGTGGGTACCTTCTTATGGGAACACGGCGACACGGAGCCAACCAAAGTCTCAATCGGAGAACTCGACCCAAAACCCCTCATCTCCTTGGGGCTGGACGTCTTGCGGGGAGAAACCTACGGAAAATTCGTCGCCGCGCTCCCGAAGAACTTGAAGCCGCGCGGCATCGCCGAATCGGGCGCACTCGGACTCGCGCTTGTCGCGGCAGGGCGGCTCGATGCCATCATCCAATCACCTCAAATGCCGTGGGATTGGTGTGGCGGATTGCCAATGGTCCGCGAAGCAGGCGGAGCATTCCAATGCTTCCACATTGAGGGCGGGAAGGTCGTCCCTGTTGAAAAACCAACAGCGATTGACTACTCCACCGATAAACAGGTTCTAGGGTTTGTCGCCGGACACCCCAAAATCATCCCGGATCTCTTCGCGATTCTCCAAGAAAACGTCGGCACCGACTAGCCATCACGCGCCACAAAGCCCCTTGAGGAAACGGTTGGCCTCAAGGACACGGGCAAAACACTTTCAACCAACAAAAAAAGAAAGAGCCGACTCACCCTCGGTTCTTTTCTTTTTTGTGACACATGCTTCACTAGTACACTGTTCTACGATCGTAGAACAGTGTACGAAACCAAACCCACTGTCCCTAAATTTTCCCTTCACTCTGGAGCTTCCTCACATTCTCCTCCACCTCCTTCCATTTCTCCACCGTATCAATCCCCTTTGAGTAGTCGTCGCATTCGTAGCTGTAGAACTTCAAGCCGCGAGCCACGATGTCCGACAAAAGTTTTTTGCCGAGGTCGTAGGCGGTGTTTTCTGGGACATAGGAAAGAATCTCCTTCCGCATGATGAAAACCCCGCGCATGCGGTAGGCGTTGGGGTAGACGGCGGTGTGCGGCTTCGTGTGGATTGCGACGAACTTCCCGTCCGCATCAAGTTCCGCCACATCCGCATCCGCGTAGTCCTGCGTCTTCTTCATTCGCTGCATACCGAGGGCGTCCGCCGGCTTCTTCGCCCACTCCGCTGCCATCTTCATATAATCCACCAAACTAAACGTGTCACCGTACACAAAGAAGAATTCATCGCCGAGCTGTTTTTCAAAAGCCTTGATTCCACCCGCAGAGCCGAGCGGCTCCTTTTCCACAAAATAATTTATCTTCACCCCCCACTTTGAGCCGTCGCCGAAGTAATTCGTAATCACCTCCGGCAAGTACTGAAGCGTGAAGAAGAATTCCGTAACGCCGTGCTTCTTGAACTGGTCCACGTGCCACTCCAGTAATGGCTTCCCCAATATGGGAATCATAACTTTAGGAATCGTCTCCGTCGTGGGACGAAGGCGTGTCCCCTGCCCTCCCGCCGCAATCACTGCCTGCGTAATTTTTTGCATGTAAAAAGCGTAGCACGCGATGAGAGAAATTGACAAACAAGACAAAAATCAATACAATATCGCCAGCTCAATGATACCAAAATTAATATCGGAATTGTTGGGCTCAAACAAGCCAAAACCATAGATACAACCGATTCGAAAGTTTATGAGAGAACTAACTATCCAAACATGGGGGCAAATCAACGGCCAACCAATCCACACCGTGGCAAGCACCACCAAGAGTATCCCAAAAACGTTCAACCGAGAACGATGGGAAAGGGAAATAATGATGACTCCGGGTAACTGCCCACTCTGCAAAGAAACAAAAATCACTGCCACGAAAAACGATTGGGAAGAAGACTGGGTTGAGATGCCGAGTCTTCATGCCCCCGAGCCGTGGCACCAGCTCATCGCACCTAAAACGTGTGCGAATTGGCCAGCGGAAAAGGTGCGCGCTATGGGAGGGGGAGCAAAAATTGCGTGGGCGATCGCCATGGCGCAGGATGCGTTGAGACGGGAAAAAATCGAGGATGCGCAGTTCAGCTTGCAGGTCGGCCCGCATGCGGCGCAAAATCTGGGTCACCCCCACTACCACCTCTATCGGGACCATGAGGTAGCACCGATTGGATCTGATTTCCTCGAAGCGCTCCGGCAAATGGTCGGCCCCGCCTGTCTCGTTCTTGAGAATGAAGGAGTGGAAGTGTGGGCGGGTGGACACCGGACGGGCGAATGCCTTCTCCTCCCGACGGATACCCAATTCCCACCTTACTTCGACGACGGGTTCGCTGCAACCATCGCGAACCTCATCGGACTCTACACAGAGAAGTTCAGGAGTACGAAGGGCCTCCCACCGGATTACTCGCTCGAAATTTGCATTCGGGGCGGGAGAATCGCCTTTGGGGCGTTCATTCCGATTCTGAATCAAATCGGCACGATGGAGTGGCTGGCGCTCTTCATGCCGAAATCAAAGGGTTGGAATCTTCTCTGGAGCCATGAGGAGACAGCCCGCTATCTGCGGGGGTAACTAAACCAAGCCCAACAACAAAATTCAAAGAGAAAGGAACAAAAACTACGGGGACTGTTCGCCAATTGGCAGACAGTCCCCTTAGTCGTTTTAGCTCCCGCCGCTTTTAACCGCTGCCGTTATTTTTAGCAAACTCGCGCGACCGCGTGAGTTTGCTAATCGCGCTGTCGCACCCTATCGCGCCACGCGGAGAACCTGCTCCGCGGCCGCTTTCATGTCGGGCACGGTGTAGTCCGGCGTGGTGTTGGGAAAAAACTTCTGGTCTTCCACGCCTCCTTGGCTTCCCTGAATCAAGATGGTTTTCATTCCTCCGCGCTTTCCCGTTTCGATGTCGCGGAGAGAGTCACCAACAAAGAAACTTTGCGGAAGGTCGATGT
>Ga0209514_10003868_pt1 | contig 20799 bp, 16 predicted proteins | sample Subgrocontami58m_FD_187452 | JGI IMG/M metagenome (GOLD analysis project Ga0209514, IMG submission 187452) | Subsurface groundwater microbial communities from S. Glens Falls, New York, USA - GMW37 contaminated, 5.8 m (SPAdes) (version 3) | ecosystem: Environmental > Aquatic > Deep subsurface >...
AACAAGCGCGGCCAGCTCGACGGCCATTGGATCGGGCAGATCGACGGCCAGAGCGACGTCCTGGACTTCCGCCCTGCGGCGCTTCAGGCATCCGATGGTCCGCCGCTCTTCTGCACGGTCACGCGCAAGCCCGCGGTGCTGCTCGGCGCCGCCAAGCGCGAGTTCTTCGACTTCCTCGCCGCCGAATTGCACAAGCGCAAGAAGGTGCTGATCGCGCACAACGGACCCGAGTGGTACTGGCCGCTGTGCGCACCGTTCGACGGCTTCTACTTCGACATCCAACCGGGAGAGACCGACGACCTTGGCTCGCCGCTGTGGGACAGCATGATGCTTTATCGCATGGCCCTCGCCGGCGAGCGCCCGGTGACCTGCGCCTTATCGACCAATTACAACCGCGTCGACAAGGCCTACGCGCGCCGCTTCCTCAACTGGTGCGCCTTCTACGGGGTGTGGCCTGCGTGGCTCGACCACCGGCCTCAGCCCGGCGTGAGCGAGCCCGTGTGGGCCACTCCGGCCTGGATCGAGCCGCTCCGCGCCCCCACCCGGGAAACCTTCGAACTTGTGCGCGAACTGCGCGCAGCGGGCTGGCGTCCGGCGACCTGGGCCGCCATCGCCGCTCCCTTGCGCGTCGAGCGCTGGGGAGACCACAAATCCGGCACCCTCGCCTTCGGCGTCTACAACCCCACCTCCGCGCGCCAGTCCGGCACCCTCGCGATCGACGCCACGGCTCTCGAGGCGCCCATCACCGGCGTCAAGGCGAAGCTGCGCGCCGGCAACCAGCCGCTGCCGCTCCGTACCGCGGAGGGGGGAAAGCTCGAGGCCGCGCTCGATCTCGAAGCCTACGAACTCGTGATCGTCCAGATCCGCAGGGGGTGAAGAACATGACCGACGCGCCCGGAAAACCGCAGAAGCCCGCCGGGACCCGGCCGCCCAAGGACACCGCGTTCACGATCATCCTCGCGGTGCTCCTCGGAATCGCCGTCCTGGCGATCGCCGGCATGACCATCTTCCGGCTCACGCGCGAGCAGGAGACGCTGGAAGAGCCGGGGAAGTAGCGCGCAACGACGAGGGGGCGGTGGTTCGAAGGGCGCGTCCCGACCGGGTATCCCATCATTTGCCACGGCGAGGGGAAGGAAGACGGGCGAGGACTCGTCGCAGCGGTCCGCAGGCATTTCAAGTTGACCCCGTCGGCAGGCTTGGTCCTGGAGAAGCCGCATGGGGCGGCCCGCCGGGATCGCGAGAGTTCCCGAGTACCTCGTCGGCAAGCATGGGTAGCGATTCGTCGAGGAACCATCAGGCGGATCGTCAGCGGCCGCCGCCCGCGCCCGCGCGGCGTACCGTCACCAGGGGCTGGTCGGCCGGCACCATTTCACCCGCCTGTAGGTGGACGCGCACGACGACCCCGTCGAAGGGCATCTTCACCTCGGCTGCGAACTTCATGTGCTCCGCCGTGTCCAGCGTCACGGTCGCGAACCCCAGCTCGCGCTTCGCGGCAGCGAGCGCTGCACGCGCCGCCTCCACCTGCTCCGAGGTCGCCAGGCCCTGGGCGGCCAGTGGCTCGATCCGCTCCCAGTCGCCCTCGCACCGGTCGCGCTCGGCGGTCGCCCGGGCGATGCGCGCCTGGCCGGCCAGGGGATCCGCGGCCATCGGAAAGCGCTCGCAGCGCACCAGGATCGCCTCCGCCTCGAGCGGATCCCCCTCGGATGCGAGGACTTCGATGATCCGGCTCGTGGCGCCGGTGAGCAGGACCACTTCCTCCTCTCCGACCGGGTCTGCCACGGTCTCAACGCTCCCCTCCTCCCCGTCGGAACCATCCGGGACCGCCCCAACCACCAGGAACACGTTCTCGTCCCCCTCGAGCACGTCTGGCAAGGTCGTGGTGCGGTAGCCCAGCTTCTCGATCTCGGTTTTCACCGGATCCAGGAGCGGGAATCCGGTCACCCGCACGGAGAGTCCGGGAACCTCCGCGAGGCCCGCGGGATTCTCCCCGAGCGCCTCGAAGCTCGCGGCCCGGACGCGATCGGCCTCGATCAGCGAGGTGTACAGGCGCGCCGAGCTGCGCTTGTGCTGGTCCGAGTCGAACACCCCCACGATTTCGAGATCGAGGGGATCCTCCCAGCTCTCGGCGGAGAGCTTCCACGGCCGCCGGCCGCGCGACGCAGCCGCCGTGACACGCACCGTCTTCCCGAGCGCCATCCCGGGATCCTCGAGGCCCATGTTCTTCGACATCTCGCGCGAAACCAGCACCTCGTGCGTTCCCTCCGCGAACATCCGCCCTGCGACCACCGCCTCCCGCAGGAAGTCCATCCCTCCCTCGGGCGGCAGGCCGTAGAGCTCTCCGGCATACAGCATGGCGTCCACCCTGACCTGGACGAACAGGTTGTAGATCGGGTGTACGGCGCGGACGCCTGGGATCGTACGCAGAAGCTCCATCGTTTCCCGGGTGATCTTTTTCGGGGCCGAAGGCGCAACCTCGTTGTCCGGGAGCGCCTCGCCCGGATCCCGATTGGCCGGCGCAGGATCGTGCCGGGGATCGTCGCCATTCGCGGGCGGATCGAGACGGGTCGACTCGCGAAGGTAAAAGAGCAGCCCGCTCACAACTATGGCGAGCAGGAGGCCGATCGTGCTCCGCGGAATCAGGCGGCTGGGGCGCTTCATCAGGGCGGACGCGACCGGCGCACCAGCGTCACCACCCCGCTCGACGGGCGTGGGCGGTGCTGCCCCGAGCCCGGCGACGGCCCGTGATTCCGCTGGGGCCGGGGGCGCCACCGGGGGCTCGGAGACCGGACTCGACTCCACGTCCGGAAATTCTTCCGGCATCGGCAGCCGGGGGATCCCGATGGTCCCCAGGGTCACGGGATCCGCATCGGCGATCGCGTGCACCAGGGACAGGCACGACCGGTGGCGGGCGCGGCGGTCGAGCGCGAGGCCCCGGCGTAGCGCGCGCCACGCGTCCCCGGCGAGGGCGCGCGGTGCTTCCGGCGTGACGCGCAGCACCTGTTCGCGGAGCACCGACACGTCGTGGGCGGAGAACGGGCGGCGGCCGGCGGTCATTTCGTAAATCATCACCGCGAGCGCCCATTGATCGACCCCGCGCGTCAAGGTCCGCCCTTCCCATTGCTCCGGCGCCATGTAGGCCGGCGTGCCGGCGGCACGATGGGTCGGGAGATGCGCCGAGAGGCTGAGCATGCTGGCCTGGATCTCCGCGGCCAGCCCAAAGTCGACCAGCTTCACCCACGGCACTCCGGGGCGGAATTCGCGAGCGTCCTCGACCATCACGTTGGCCGGTTTGAGGTCGCGGTGGAGGACTCCGCGCGTGCGCCCGTCGGCGGGGCGAGCGTGCGCGAAGTCGAGTGCCGAAGCGATTTGCTCGCCGATTCCCAGCGCTTCGGACACGGGCAGCGGGGCCGCCGGGTCGCCAAGCCGCCCGCGCCGCCGGATCAGCCACGCGGCCAAATCCACGCCCGCAACGTAGTCGAGCAGGAGGCAGGCCTCCCCCGTCGCCGGGTCGGTCTCGAGCGCGCGCGCCGCCGCGATGTGCGGATGGTCGAGGCCGCGCACCAGCGCGAAATTGGCCCGCACGCCGTGGAACACCGACGCGTCGCGCACCAGCTCCGGCGGGACGCGCTTGAGGGCAAGCCGGGCCCCGGTGCGGCGATCCCGCACGAGGAGAACTTCCCCCATCTGCCCGCGGCCGAGCACCCGCTCCGTCTCGTAGCGGCCCGCGAAGACCCGGGGCGTCACCAACGACGAGCCGGCTTCGGGCTCGGTCGGCATCTCCTGCATCGGGGAACTCACGGGGGCCTCCGTCATTTCACCGACCCGCACACGGGCCGAGATGCCATCCGAATGACATGACCCCAGTGTACGGCATTGCCCCTGGCCCCGTCTCCACCCCGACCTGAAAATCGACAAGGCCGGACCGGGCGCCCGGACGAATCCGGTGTGGTTCCGGATGGCTTCCCCCTGTGGGCGATACATGGCCCGGTGGCCCATCCATTCGGCTGGTTCGGCTTGCGAGTACCTTGACACTCCGGCCGCGCGGACATACGATGGCCGAAGTCCCAGGGGGCCCACGCCGCTTCGATTCATCCACGGAGGAATCCATGTCTCGCTACGCCCGGAGTCTCTTCGCGCTCGCATTGGCCGTCCTCTTCGCCGTGCCGGCGTGGCCGCAGGAAAAGACCTGCCCCAAGTGCAGCAAGGCCTACGGCGCCGAGGCGAAGTTCTGCCTCGACGACGGCACCACCCTGCTCACGATCGAGAAGTGTCCCAAGTGCCGGCTGCTGCGCCAGGGGAAGGCGAAGTACTGCGCGAGCTGCGGGTACGACTTCGAGAAGCCCAAGGAGCTCACCTGCGCCAAGTGCGGCAGCAAGGCTCCGCCGAGCACCAAATTCTGCGTCAACTGCGGCGCGTCGCTCCCGGCATCCGGGGGCGCCGGCACGCCCGGTCCGGATCCGGGCGGCGCCAAGCCGGGCGGGCCGGAGTTCAGCCAGTGGGTCGAAAGCGTGAGCGGGGCGAGCAGCCAGTACGGCATCCGCCTGTTCTCGAAGGACCAGATCGTGGGGCCGCCGAACGTCGAGCGCCCCGGGCAGGACGGCCGCGCGTGGTGCCCGGCGATGACCAAGCGCGGCCCCGAATTCATCATGGTCAAATTCGCCCGCCCGGCGATCCCCAAGGCGATCCGGGTCTACGAGACCGCGGCCCAGGGCTTCGTCGTGCGCATCGAGTCGGTGACCGAACGCGGCGAGGTGGTGATCTGGGAGGGCGCCGACGGGACCAACGCGAAGGCCAAGATCCTCGAGTGCATCCCGGGCCAGGGCGCGCCCGCGAGCGACACCTACAAGGTCACGATCGACACCGCCAAGGTGCGCACCGGCTGGACCGAAATCGACGCGGTCGAGTTGATCGGCTTCCCGCCCTCCGGCGGCGGTGGCTCGACCCACCACGACGACCACGACGTCGACGAGCACGGCGGCGACGTCGCGTACGGCCCGCTCGGCCTCAAGCCCGGCTCGGAGCTCCGCTACCAGATCACCCGCGGCAAGGCCACCGAGACCCTCACCGTGCGCGTGCACCACATCTCGGAGAAATCGATCGGCCTGGCGTGGACCGCCAGCGGGGACCGCGACACGGCAGGTTACGTCCAGGTCCGCCAGACCGCGCTCACCAAGGGCGCGGCCTACGATGACCTCTTCCCGGCCGAGCAGGCCGACACCCTCGAGGGCGGCACCGTCCTCTGGGTCTCCCGGCACGTGCACCTGGAACTGCTCGAGCAGGAAAAGAGCCGGATCGACATCGCCGGCATCGGGCAGGTGAACGTGAGCAACCCGAGTCACGTGGTGCAGCCGGTGATGATCAACGGCAGGTCGCAGCGCCTCGAAGTGATCAGCGCGTACATCGACGGCGGCGGCAAGGTGACGATCCTGGACGACCGGAGCAACCCGCTCGTGCTCGACATGGAACGGCGCGGGTTCCGCATGACCCTCCAGTCCGCGGAGTCGGTGGGCGGCGCGGATCCGCCGGAGCCCAAGACCGGCGGCGGCACGACCAAGCCTCCCGATCCCAAGAACACCCCGCCCGCGGAGACCGAGACGGCGTCCTTCGCCACGCCGGACGCGTGCTTCGAGGCCTGGAAGACCGCGGTTTCGGCGGCGGATGCGGCGAAGCTCGCCCCCTGCTACGTGTCCGCGGAGCGGAAGCCCATGGAGAAGGACGGGGACCTCGCCAAGGAGGTCTTCGACCGCTATCGGGAGTCCATCGAGAAGTCGAAGTACTCGATCGAGAGCAAGAAAGATGTCGGCAGCCAGACGATCTGGGTGGTGGAAGTCCGCGTGAAGGAGCTGTTCTGGAATCGCAAGGCGAAGGACACCTTCAAGTTCTCCAAGGAAGGCGAAAGCTGGCGGCTGACCATCCAGAAGGACGGCTTCTGAGCGAATTTTCCCTTGACCCTGAGGGGGTCGGCTGATAGCTTGCGCCTCCCGCGCGCGGACCCATGCGCGCCTGGATCAGGTCTCAGGAGCAGACTCATGCCGTACGCCATCGTCAACCACCGGGGCAACCAGTTCCGCGTGCAGGAGGGGGACCGGGTCCTCATCGACCTACTGGACTTGGAGGCGGGCAAGCCGATCGAGTTCAACGAGGTCCTGCTTTACGCAAATGGCGCGGACATCCGCATCGGCAGCCCGAACCTGCCCAACGCCAAGGTGGTCGGCGAGATCATGGGAGACGAGAAGGGACCGAAGGTCCGCACCATCAAGTACCGCCGCCGCGAGATGTACCGGCGGCACTGGGGCCACCGCCAGAATTACACGGTGGTCCAGATCAAGAAATTCGAAATCGGCGGCTAACGCCCCGGCCGGCGCCCGCTTCCCGCCCCACGGAATCGCGCCGAGGCGCTGCTTCCCGCACGAGCCCATCCCGCGCGAGCCCAAACCCATGTTCGTCGACGAAGGCAAGATTCACGTCCGCGCCGGAAAGGGCGGCGACGGCGCCCTCTCTTTCCGGCGGGAAAAATTCGCCCCGGAGGGCGGCCCGGACGGCGGTGACGGCGGTAAGGGCGGCGACGTGATCTTCATCGCATACCCTGGGCTCAGTACCCTCTTCCACATCGTCCAGCAGCATCATTTCCGCGCGCAGGACGGCGAGTCCGGCAGCGGCCAGAAATGCTATGGCAAGTACGGCCGCGACTGCGAGGTGAGGGTCCCGGTCGGCACCATCGTGCGCGACGCCGAGCACGGCCACGTGCTCAAGGACCTCAGCACCCCCGGCGAGCGCTTCGTGATCGCGGCCGGGGGTAAGGGCGGACGCGGCAACGCAAAATTTGCGACTTCCACCCGGCAGGCGCCGCGCATCGTCGAGCAAGGCAAGCCGGCGGAGGAGCGCACCCTCCACCTCGAACTCAAGTTGCTGGCCGATGTCGGCCTGGTCGGCCTGCCCAATGCCGGCAAGTCCACCCTGCTCTCGCGGCTTTCCGCGGCCCGGCCGAAGATCGCAGCGTATCCGTTCACCACGCTCCATCCCTACCTCGGCATCGTGCCTGGGCCTGACTACACTTCGCTCGTGCTCGCGGACCTGCCCGGCCTGATCGAGGGAGCGCACGCCGGGAAAGGGCTGGGCGACCGCTTCCTGCGCCACATCGAGCGCACGCGCATCATCCTCCACCTCGTCGACGTGGCGCCGATCGCCCCGCCGGAGCCGGACGTCGCCTGGCGGACCATCCGCGCGGAACTGACCCGCTACAGCGAGACCCTAGGCGGGAAGCGCGAGATCGTGGTCGCCAACAAGTGCGAGCTCCCGGGCTCCGACGAGGGGGTCGCGAAGCTGGAGGCCGCCTGCGGCGCGCCCGTCCTCCGGATCTCGGCGGTCACCGGCGCAGGGCTCACCGAACTCGTCCACCGGCTCTTTCAGGTGCTCGCGGAGGTCCGCGGGCAGGGGGCGCCGGAGCCCGAAGTGTGGCGGGACGAAGAGGCATCGGCGGGCGGCGAGGGCTAGCCCGGGCTAGACCAGCGGGTGTCCCCTTCAGCCTGACTCTGCCGGTTCGGCCGGGCACCCGTGGCATCGTGCCTGTTGCGCCTCGTCGACGGTGCCGGCTCGACCTTTCCGCCTTTCCGCTTGCCGCCGCGCCGCGGCTGCGCTATCCTGGCTTGACTCGCGTTCCTGCCCTTTTTTTCCGGAGGCCCCCGTGGACATCTACGACCTGCTCCGCCAAATGGTGCAGGAGAGCGCGTCCGACCTCTTCATCAAGGTCGGCACGGCCCCCGGCCTCCGGATCAACGGCAAGGTCCGCCTCCTCGAGGGCGCCCAGACCACCTCCGACATGGCCCAGGAGTTCTACGAGAAGCTCGCCGACGCTCGCGTCCGGCGCATGTACGAGGCCGACGGAGAGGTCGACACCGCCATCACCATCGACGGCATCGGCCGCTTCCGCATCAATATCTTCCGCCAGCAGAACCAGACCGGGATGGTCTTCCGCCACGTCAAGAGCGTCGTTCCCACCCTCGAGGAGCTCAACCTCCCCGTCAACCAGCTCAAGAAGATCGCGTCGATACCCCGCGGGCTCGTCCTCGTCACCGGCATCACCGGCAGCGGGAAGTCCAGCACCCTCGCCGCGATGGTCGAGTACATCAACTCCACCATGCGCAAGCACGTCGTCACGATCGAGGACCCGATCGAGTTCATCTTCGAGGACAAGCGCAGCATCATCGACCAGCGCGAGATCGGCATCGACACGCGCAACTTCGTTTCCGCCCTCAAGCACGTGGTCCGCCAGAACCCCGACATCATCCTCCTCGGCGAGATCCGCGACAAGGAGACCATCGACGCCGCCATCACCGCGGCCGAGACCGGCCACCTCGTCATGAGCACGCTTCACACCCTCACCGCCATGCAAACGGTCGAGCGCATCATGAACTTCTACCCGCCGCATCAGCAGGATTTCGTCAAGGAGCAACTCTCCCTGGTGATGGAGGGCGTCATCTCCCAGCGGCTGGTCCCGAAGAAGACCGGAGACGGGCGCCTCCCCGCGGTCGAACTCATGCTCGCCACCCCGAGCGTCCGCGAAATCCTCCACGAGGGCAAGACCCGCGACCTTTACAAGGCCATCAAGGAGGGCGGCTACTTCGGCTGCCAGACCTTCAATCAGGCCCTCAAGGGAATGCTCCAGCAGGACCTCATCACCGTCGACGACGCCCTCGCCAACGCCAACAACCCCGACGAGCTCAAGCTCGAGATTCGCGGAATCCAGAAGGGCACCAAGTCCGCAGGCGATTTCGAATTCAAGAATTTCTGAGAGACGCCCCGGCCATGCGCACTGAAAACGTCATCGACTCCGTCATCTGGTTCGTGAACGTCCTCCTGGCGTTCGCCATCATCCTCTTCGCCTTCCTCTTCATCCTCTTCCCCAAGCGCGAGAAGCTGCAGTCCAAGTACGGGGACCAACTCGTCCTCGAGGAGGTCGATGCCACCCCCACGGAACGGCCCACCATGGACCAATACCGACCTTGCTGGAAGTCGCTCAGCTCCCCGCCCGCCCCCCTCGTGCGCACCGGCTCCGGCATCCGCCTCGAGAAGATCTACCGCGTCACTGCGGTCAAGGACGACCCCGCGGACTACTCGCGGCGCCAGGTGTGGCTCGAGAATCTCGTGAGCGTCAAGGACGAGACCCACATCGTGGGCGACTCCCTCGAGGGCGGGTTCAAGATCGTCGAGATCGGCAAGAACTACATGATCGCGGAGCGGCCCGACCCGTCGGGCGACCCCGAGCGGCAGCGGCTCGAGTGCTTTGTCGGCGAACGCGAGGACCCTGCGGAAAAGGGCGCCGGCGCCGCGGGCGACTTCCCCGCGGAACAGGACAAGCTCGACCCGAACAAGTACAAGGTGAGCGTCAAGGAGCGCGACTACATCCTCGAAAACCAGGACCAGCTCATCAACGAAGTCACCTTCCGCCCCGTCCCGGGCGAGGGCGGCAAGCTGCGGGGCATCGTGCTGGACGCCGTCGAGGGCTCTCACATGGCCAAGCGGGGATTCCAGAAAGGGGACGTGATACGCAGCGTCAACGGCATCGCGATCGACTCCTCCGAGGCCGCCAATGCCCTGATGGCCAACGAACAAGTCCGCGGCGCTACGTCTCTCAAGGTGGTCATCGACCGCCAGGGGCGCACCCTCACCCTGCAGTTCGACATCCGGTGAGCCGCACCGCCGAACCGGGGCGCCGGCCATGATCCTCGCCGTCGACGTCGGCAACTCCCGCGTCCACCTCGGCCGCTTCGATGGGAACCACCTCGCGGCGCGCGCAGACGTGCCGGCACACGGATCCGGCGATCTCCTGGGCCCCGCCGACCGGGATCGCCTGCTGCCGGGAATCGACCGCGTTCTCGTCGCCAGCGTCAACCCGCCCGTCGCCGCCTGGACCGCCGAATGGTTCCGCTTGGAGGGTCTCCAGGTAGACGAGCTGCGCGGCGCCCGGATCCCGCTGGCCAATCGCACGCGCGAGCCGGAGCGCGTCGGGATCGACCGGCTCCTGAACGCGTTCGGCGCCCGCCGCATCGCCGGCGGCGCCTGCGTCGTCGTCTCGCTCGGCTCCGCGATCACCGTCGACGCCGTGACCGCGGCCGGGGAGTTCCTCGGCGGGGCGATCCTGCCCGGGGTGACGACCGCGCTCTGGGCGCTCCACGAGCGCTGCGCCCGGCTCCCGCTCGAAGCGCCGGCGCCACCCCCCGCAGCGATCGGCCGCACCACCCGCGAGGCGATCCTCTCCGGAGTGGTCCTCGGCACCGCCGGTTCGATCCGCCTGCTCGCGGCGCGCATGCGCGAGGAGGCCGGCGAGGAGTTCCGCGGCTTCCTCACGGGCGGAGACGCGCGCCTGGTCGCCCCGTTCCTGCCCGAGTTCGGCGAGCCGGTCCCGGACCTGACGCTGCAGGCGATCCGTTGGATCGCAGGGCCATGATCCCGCCGGCGGTCGTTCCCGCGTCGGCCCCCGGGTTGGGCGGGATCGGCGTGCTGCTCGTGGTGGGAGAAGGCGCGGCCGACCTGGTCGACCGGGTGCTTCGCCCGCCCGGCGTGCGGAAGCGCGCTCTGCGTCACGGCTGGATCCACGACGCCTCCGGCCCGGTGGAGGAGGCGGTGTGCCGTTGGACGCCTGCGACCGCGTCCCCGTTCGGTTGCGAGACGGTGGAGCTCGACGGCCACGGCAGCCCGGTGTCGCTGGCGCGCTGCCGCGATGCCCTGGTCGCCGCGGGCGGCCGCGCGACGGAGTCCGCCGACCTCGCCGCCCTGCTCGACCCGGCACAGGGGTGGGATGACCTCCGGCGCGACGCACTCCGCGCGCTCCTCGTGGCCCGGACGCGGCTGGCAACCTCGATGCTGCTCGACCAGGCGCGCGGCGCGCTCTCGAGCGCCCTGGCCGGCCTGCGCGCGAAGCCGGACCCCGAAGCCCTTCGCAAGCTGCGCGCAGCCGCGCCGACCGGCATCGCCCTCGTGACGCCGCCGCGCATCGCCCTCGTCGGCCCGCCCAATGCCGGAAAGTCGAGCCTGTTCAATCGCCTCGTCGGATTCGAGCGCGCCCTGGTGCATCCGGCGCCGGGAACGACTCGCGATCCGGTCGAGGAGGAGATTTCCCTCGCCGGCGTCCCCTTCCTCCTCGCGGACACCGCAGGCGTTCGCATGACCGTGCATCCGATCGAGAAGCTCGGCATGGAAGAATCGCTGCGTGCGGCGGTCGAGGTCGACCTGGTGGTGCTGATGCGCGACCTCGCCGCACCCGGGCCGGACCTGCGATGGCTCTCCCAGGCCCGGGCCGCCCGACCGGATCGGCCGGTCCTGGAAGCGTGGAACAAGTCCGACCTGGGAATCCCCCCTCCTGACGGGCGTGACGTGGACGGCGGACCGGCGCCGATCGTCTGCTCGGCGCTCACCGGAGCGGGGGTCGAGGCGCTCGTGCGCGCGATTCTCGCGGCGCTGCAGATCGATCCGGCGGCGGTCCGGCCCGGAGGGGCGATGATCTTTCGGCGGGAGCAGCTCGCGATACTCGGCCCGAGGTGAGAGAGCGGCTTGCAGCCCTGCCGCGTTACTTCAAAGTCTTCAGCCACTCGAGCCAGGCGGCCTGGGTCTTCTCCATCGATTCCTCCCCCAGCACGGCCTCGAGCGAGGCGATGCCGGTCGGGTCCGCGTCGAAGTGGGCCTTGAAGTGCGTGTAATACTCCTCGATCTTGCCCTTCGACTGCAGGTACTGGCAGAGGTAACGGGCGATCCCGTAGTTGTTCCCCTGGTCATTCGAGTAGAACTGCGAGGTATTCGTCTTCATCAGCCGCTCGAGCGACTCGAAGGCGCCGGAGCGAATCGCCTCCATCAACCCCTTGTGACGCCAGTTCAACAGCCCGACCATCTTGCCGCCGCGCTCGCCGCACTGCTCGAAGAGCGACGCGAGCCCCTCGTTGAACCACGACGGCACGCCCGGGAATTGCTGGGCCATGAGCGGGTGGACCATCTCGTGGACCAGCGTTCCGCCGCCGGTCGCGATGTTCATGATCAGCGCTCGGTGCACCGAGGAGTAATAGCCGAACGGGGTCTCCGGCTTGTCGCGGAACCACTCCCAGGTGTACTTGCGGTAGGGCGCATCGCCGTCGAAAAGATATACCTCGATCGGCCGGTCCAGTCCCCCGGGGAAGAACTGGTCCATGAGGTGGGTGTAGGCCCAGCGGATCGTCCCCTCCCGGCTGCGCTGGAAGTCCTCTGCCGACTGGTCGGACGCGATCACGAACGGCCCCTCGACGCCGAGGCGGAAGCCCTCGGGAAGGCGCTTGCGCACCCGGCGCACCGTCTGGGTCACCAGCCCCGCGCGCTCGTCGGCGGCGGCCAGGCGCTGCACGCCCTCCGCCGGCGGCCTGGCCAGCGGGAACACGATGAGCAGATTGCCCTTCTCCCCGCGCACCGGCCAGAGCTCGAGGAACTTCTCCTTGGACATGCTGCGTCCGGCTCCATTGTCTTCGGCGGGCTCCTGGTAGGTGAGTTCCCCGCTCTTCGGGTCGATCCGGGTGACCAGCCGGAAGTGCTCCGGGGCGGAGGCCGAATCGTCGTAGCGGCAACGGACCATGCAAGGCGTGCCCCCCTCGACCCACTCGGTGAGCTGGCGCCAGCGCGCCTCGACCTCCTCGTTCTTGCCGTCGGTCTCGAACCAGGGATTGGGAAAGCCGGAGCCCCAGATCGCGCGCGCGGCGACGAACATCTCGCGAGACCAGGCTCCGCGCCCCAGCTCGGGGGCAACGCCGGTCAGGGCGTGCACCCGGTACTGGCTCGCCTTCACCCCCCAGTGGTCGAGCGCCATCGAGAGGCAGGCCTCGCCGCAGAAATCGTCCGCCTGGCGCTCGAAGGGGAAGGGCTCGGCGGAGGCGGGCAGGGTCAGTACGGCGGGCGCAGCGAGGAGGGCGATGACGAACGAGGGGAGCACGGGTAGGCGCATGGAAATCCTCCGCTCGCAATGGCCGTCCAGGGTACCGGCGCGCGTCCCGGCTATTCCCCGGAATCCTACGCTTCTCTTGGCGATGTGGCGACCGCGGTCCGTCCCGCCCGGACCATCTCGACGAAGAGCCGGTGAACGCGGCAGTCGGGAGTCAGCTCCGGATGAAACGTCGCCGCCAGCACCCGCTCCTGGCGCACCAGGATCGGGCTGCCCTCGAATTCGGCGAGCACCTCGACCCGCGTACTCGCCTCGCGGATTCGCGGCGCGCGGATGAAGACCACGGGCAGCGGCGGCTCGCCGAGCACGGGGGCCCGCACGGCCGTCTCGAAGCTGTCCACCTGGCGGCCGTAGGCATTGCGTTCGATCGTGAGGTCGATCATCCGCCAGGCGTATTGCTCCGGGCGCAGCACCCGCGAGGAGAGCAGGATCGCGCCGGCGCAGGTGCCGAATATCGCGCCGCCGCGCTCGATCAGGCCGCGCACCGAGCGCTCGATCCCCGTGCCATCGAGCAGCTTGAGCAGCGTGGTGGACTCGCCCCCGGGGATCACCAGCCCGTCCAGCTGGTCGACCTCGGCGGAGCAGCGGACCTCGACGGCTGACTCGCCGAGATCGCCGAAGGCTGCGGCGTGGGCCGCGAATGCCCCCTGGAGCGCCAGCACGCCGATGCACACGGCCCCCATGGCTACCAGCCCCTCGTCTGCAGCAGCGTCCCGCTCTTCGAGCGGTCGATCTCGAGCCCCGGCATCGCCTCGCCCAGCCCGCTGGAGATCTCCACCAGCTTCGCCGGGTCCTTGTAGTGCGTGACCGCCAGGACCACCGCCTTGGCGCGCGCCTTGGGGTCGCTCGCCTTGAAGATGCCCGAGCCCACGAACACCGCCTCGGCGCCAAGGTGCATCATCAGAGCCGCGTCGGCCGGAGTGGCGACCCCGCCGGCCGCGAAATTCGGCACCGGCAGCCGGCCGTCGTGCGCCACCTGGCAGACCAGCTCGTAGGGGGCGCCCAGCGACTTGGCCTCGGCCATCAGTTCCTCGCGCGGCATCGTGGTCAGGCGACGGATGTGGGACATCAGAGCCCGCATGTGGCGCACGGCCTCCACGATGTTCCCCGTGCCCGCTTCGCCTTTGGTGCGGATCATCGCTGCGCCCTCGGCGATGCGGCGCAGCGCCTCGCCCAGGTCGCGGCAGCCGCAGACGAACGGGACCTTGAAGGCCTTCTTGTCGACGTGGTGCGCCTCGTCGGCCGGCGTGAGCACCTCGCTCTCGTCGACGAAATCGACGCCCATCGACTCGAGCATCATCGCTTCGACGAAGTGGCCGATGCGGCACTTGGCCATCACCGGGATCGACACCGTCTCCTGGATCTCGCGGATCTTGCCCACCGCGGCCATGCGGGCCACGCCGCCCTGGGCACGGATGTCGGAGGGGACGCGCTCGAGAGCCATCACCGCCGCGGCCCCCGCATCCTGGGCGATCTTTGCCTGCTCGGCGTTGGTGACGTCCATGATCACGCCGCCCTTGAGCATCTCGGCCAGGCCGGTCTTGAGCTTCAGCGTGCCCGTGGTCTTTTCCATGGCGCGACTCCTCTTGTTTGCTAGACCAACAAACCCAGCCCGGTCGCCGAAGGATTCGGCTCGCGGGCACGGAGCGCCTCGAAGGCCCCGGCCAGCGTGGCGATCGCGCGATCGAGGTCGCGCGGACCGGCGTGGCCGTAGCCCAGGCGGAAACAATTCTGGTACCGGCCGTCGACGTCGTGCACGGGGCCGGGGGAGATGGCCACGCCGCGCTCGAGGGCCTTGAGGTAGAGGTCGACGGAGGAAAGCCCCGGGGGCAGCTCCACCCAGAGCTGGAATCCGCCCTCCGGCCGGGTGCTGCGCACGCCGTCCGGCATGTGACGATCGAGCGCCTCGAAGGCGGCGTACGCCCGCTCGCGGTAGAGCGTGCGCACCCGCTCCAGGTGCGCCTCGTGCCCCACCGCCAGCCAGCGAGCGGCCACCGCCTGGGTCAACGCCGGACTGCCCAGGTCCATGTAGCGCTTGAACGGCGCAAGCTCGCGAATCAGCGGCTGGTCGGCCACCAGGAAGCCCGCGCGCAGGCCGGTCATGAAATTCTTCGAGAGCGAGCCGACCAGCACCCGGCGGCCCGGCGGCAGGAGACTGAAGAGCGAGGGAGGCTCATCGCCGGCGAAGCGCAGGTCGCGGAAGATCTCGTCCGACACCACGATCCGGTCCGCGCGCGCCGCCCATTCGGCCACGGCCTTGCGCGCGCCGAGGTCCAACGTCTGCCCGGTCGGGTTGTGGAAGTCCGGACAGACGTAGAAAAGGCCGCGCCGCGCGGTGGGGCTCGATTCGAGCGCGGCAAGGTCGAACGCCGCCCCGCTCCAGGGCACGCTCTCGACGGCATGGCCGACCAGGGAAAAGGCCCCGGGAATGCCCGTGAACGTCGGGGTCTCGCACAGGATGTTGCGCCCCTGGTCGAGCGCCCAGCAGGCCAGGAGCATCACCGCCTGCTGCGAGCCGTTGGTCACGATCACCTGCTCCGGCGTCACGTCGGTGCCGCGTTTGCGGAGCCAGGCCGCGATCTGTTCGCGGAATTCGGGGAGTCCGGTGGCTCCGCCGTAGGCGAACAGGCGCTTGGGGTCCGAGGCCAGCGCCTCGTGGGTCAAGCGTGCGAGCGTCTCGTCCGTGACGGTCTCCGGCGCGGGCACTCCCCCGCCGAGGTTGATGGTCCCGGGCGGTCGCGGCAGCGCGAGCAGCTCCCGCAACCCGCCGGCGTAGGACTCGCGCAGGCGACGCACGGCCCGCTGGACTTCGCTGCGAGCGCCGGTCGACGCGGTCGAGCCCGTCACGGACCCAAAGGCGGACCCGGCTCCTCCGCCGGAGCCGTCTGCTCCAGAGGACGAGCCCGTGCCCCCCGCCCGGATTGCGCCCGGGGACGCGGAGACGAACGTGCCGCGCCCGACATGCGAGGAGAGGATCCCCGCGCGCTCGAGTTCCTGGAACGCCCGCACCACGGTGACCTTGTTCACGCCGAGCAGGCGACCGAGGTCGGAGACCGAGGGGATCCGCTCCCCCGGCTGCAATCGTCCGTCCGCGACGCCCGCGTGGATGAGGGACTCGACCTGGCGATAAAGAGGCAGCGAAGCGTCGCGCCGGCGGGACATTTTCCACGTCATTCCCGTGGCTCGCGCGGCGCGGTTCTTGCGGGGCATGCGGGCCTCCTTCCGAATCGATGGAGGGCATTATACGGATATATCGATATATGTCAATGACAATGATGTGCGCTAATATGTTGCTTGTGCGTAATGCGTTATGAACATTTGTGCACCCATTATTGCAAATCGTATCGATACATTTCTGGTCACTGCGGGTCGCCGGAACTCACCTTCGGACCGTGCCGCATTCGCCCGCGCAGTCACCGCCTCAAGAGGAACACGCTGCACCCCTGCGCGATGGCAGCCGTTAGCGGAACCCAGCACCACCCTGGCCGCACCGGATGCGTGACCACCACGTTGCGAATGGCGGCGCAACCGGCGAGTGGGAGCAGGCCGACGACGAGAAAGACGGAGATCCCATCGATTCCCCACTCGCGACCGAACCAGATGTCCAACACCACCAGGTAGCCCAGCATCCCGATCAACCCGAGCGCAAATCTCCCCGAGGTCGCAAACCGAGCCGCAGCTCCAAGGCGGGCGTCCCCCAGCACGAGCACCAGCAGGGCGGCGCAAGCCGCGTGGATGAGCGCCAGGCACCACGTCCCCTTGCTCGTATCGCCCATGCGCAGCAGCCGGACCACCGTCGCGCTCACGGTGACTCCGAGCAGGACCTGGAGCAGCAGCAGCTCCCACGTCCGCACCTGTGCCGGACGCGGCTCGAACGGCCAGTCCGGCTGCAAGTCGATCACGGTCGCGCTCCCAGGCTGAATCGCCTATCCGGGGGCGAGCCCTCGGGCGCGAGTCGTACGCGCCGAGCCCGACCTGCTACCCCCGCTTCAGCTCCGCCACCGTAACCCCCTGCCCCCCCTCCTCCCGGCGGCCCGCGCGGATCGAGGCCACCAAGGGGTGCACCTTCAGCACCTCGCGCACCGCGTCCTGCAGCGCCCCCGTCCCATAGCCGTGCACCACCTGCACCGACGTGTGCCGATCCAGATAGGCCGCATCCAGGAATCGCCGCAGCTCTGCCTTCGCCTCGTCCACCCGTTTGCCGAGCAGTTGCAGGCGGGACCCGCTCGGAGTCGCCGCCGACCGCACCACCCGCGCGTCGGCCACCGACCTCGCCGGCGCCGCCGAGCGGTCCGGCTCCAGCTCGTCGAATCCGACTTCCAGGCTCATTCCCCCCGCATTCACCTGCGCCCGCTTCTTCCGCTCGTTCACCGAGACCACCGTGCCGGAAGTGCCGAAGCGCGGCAGCCGCACCCGCGCGCCAGGCTGCACTTGTTCCGCGGCCATCCCGGGCAGCGCGGCTGTGGACTCGCGCGGCTCGCGCCCCTTTTTCGCCACCTCCCCTGCGGTCTGGTCGAGCTTGCGGCGCGCGTCGGCGACCCCTTTGCCTCGCTGCTCGGGCGCGGCCTGGCGCTTGAGCTCGTCGAGGATCCCCTCCACTTCGCGCCTCGTTCCGGCGACCAGATTCTCGGCCTCCTCGCGCGCGTCACGTCGCAGCTTCGACTTCTCCAGCTTCCAGGCGGCGAGTTGCTCCGCCATCTTCTTCTCCTGGGCCAGCGCCTCGGCGCGGGCCCGGGCCGCCAATTCCCGCTCCAGCTCGAGCACCCGCACCTTCTCGTGCAGGTCGCGGATGATGGTCTCCAGGTCGATGCGCCGCTCGCCGATCGCCTTGCGCGCGCGATCCACCACCGCTTCCGGGATGCCCAGCCGCCGCGCGATGATCAGCGCGTTGCTGTTCCCGGGAATCCCCTCGAGCAGCTGGTAGGTCGGCCGCAGCGTCTCCGGGTCGAAAGCGACCGAGGCGTTGACCATCCCGTCCCGCGCGTGAGCCAGCAACTTGAGGTCGCTCAAGTGCGTCGTGGCGATCGACACCGTCCCGCGTTCCTGCAGCGCCTCGAGGATCGCCTCCCCCAGCGGGCCGCCCTCCGCAGGGTCGGTCCCCGCACCCAGCTCGTCGAGCAGCACCAGCGTGCGGTCGTCGGCCGCGTTCAGGATCTCCACGATCCGTTTCAGGTGGCCCGAGAACGTGCTCAGGCTCTGCTCGATGCTCTGCTCGTCCCCGATGTCGCAGTAGATGCGCCGGAAAACCCCGATCCGCGAGGTAGCCTCCGCCGGCACGGGCAGACCCGACTGCGCCATGAGCGCCAGGAGCCCGACCGTCTTGAGGGTGACGGTCTTTCCGCCGGTGTTCGGCCCCGTGATGACCATCGTGCGCACGGTGCCGCCGATGCGCACGTCGATCGCCACGGTCGGATGGCCCGCGAACAGCAGCAACGGATGCCGCGCCTGGCGGAGCGCGACTTCCGGGAGTTCGACCACCTCGGGCATCCCCATGCGATACTGGGCGCCAAAACGAGCCAGTGCGGCGTGGAAGTCGAGATCGACCAGCAGCGCGTGGTTCAACTCGATCGTCGCAATCTCCTCCGCGACCCTCGCGGTCAGCGCGCGCAGGATCCGCTGGATCTCGACCCGCTCGCGGGCGCGCAGGTCGCGCAGTTCGTTCCCGGGCTCGACGATCTCCTCAGGCTCGATGAAGATCGTGTTGCCGCTGTCGGAGCGGTCGTGGACGATCCCGCGCACCATGTGGCGGTAATTCGACTTCACCGGGAGCACGGTGCGGCCGTCGCGCTGGGTGACGAAGGCGTCCTGGAGGAAGGACGAAGCCTCGCGCGAGCGCATCAGCGTCTCGACCCGCGTGCGGATCCCCTCCTCGAGTGAGCGCGCGGTCTGGCGAATCGCTCGCAGGTCCGGGCTCGCCCGGTCGGAAATCGTCCCGTCGTCGGCGATCGCGTCGCGCAGCTCTTCCTCGAGCCGGGGCACGGGGGCGAGTGCGCGGACCAGCGTCTTGAGGTCGGGGATTTCGAAGGCGGCGCCGAGGAGCGCGGCGCGCACCAGCCGCGCGGCCTGCAGCTCGTCGGCGATCCGGAGCAGGCCGCCCGCCTCGAGCGCGGAGTCCTTCACCCGCGCTAGCTGGAGTTCCGCGCGCAGGTCGTGGATCCCCTCGAGGGGAACCGGCTTCCCCTCGTCTTGGACCCGCCGGAAATCAGCGGCGATCCGCTGGCGCCTGCGGATGTCGTCCGGCGCGAAAAGCGGGCGCACCGCGAGCAGCGCCTCGCGCCCGGGCGCCGAGACGGCGAAGTCGGCGAGACGCGCGAGCACTTTGGGGAACTCGAGCACCTGGAGGGCATGTTCGTCCATCCGGCGGATTCTATGCGGGCCGCGCGCCGCGCACAAGAGCCCTCGCATCGCCGCACCGGCGCCCCCCGTCGCGCCGGGTTGCCCTCACTATCGCATTTTCTTCTTCTCCCGGATCCGCCGCGGGCCCACCCACTCGTCCCATTCCTCCCCGTACCCGTCGTACCGGACCCGGTGAAGTCCCCGGCTCGATTCCTCCACCCGGGCGGGATACCACTCCCCTTCCCACTCGACCCGGACCCTCTTCCCCACATCGAGCGTGCGCTCCGCGCAGGGCCGGATCCGGTCCGGCCCGACCCACTCGTCCTCCTCCGATCCGTATCCGGCGTAGTGCACGAACGACTTCTTCCCCTCCGCGCGCAGGATGAGCGCCTTCCACCACTCCCCTTCGGCCAGGACTTCCACCCGCCGCTCCGCGACCGCAGGAGCGCCCTCGCGTGCCGGGGCCACCGCGGTGTCCCCGCGCAGGCCGCCGAGCAGGCGGTAGGTCGCCAGTTGCTCCTCGTGCCAGGCCATGCGGTCGAGCACGTACTCTCCCAACTCGTCGAGCTCCACCGACCCGTCGCGGTCCCGGTCGAGTGCGGCCTCGCCGCGCAAGCCCGCCAGCAGGCACTCGGTGAAGGTCCAGTTCCCCGTCGACTCGAAGCGCGACAGCGACGACGCCAGGCAGGCCACTTCCCGGCCCGCGAGGTGCTTGCGCGCCAGGCCCGCCAGGGCCCCCGAGTGACAGCAGTCCGCGGTCAGGAGGACGCGCCGGCCGCGAAAGCCCGCGCCCACCGCATGCGCGATCTCCTCCGTGGCCCACAGCTCCTCCCCGGCGTCCCAGTTCGCGAAGGCGACGTCTCCCGTCTTCTCCTCCCGGTATCCGTGGCCCGCATAGTAGAGGAACAGGCAATCCCCCTCCCGCGTCTTCGCCAGCAACTCGCCCAGCCCCGCGCGGATCCGCTCGAGCGTCGCCTCCCGGTCCTGCAGGTAGGTGATCCGCTCCGCCGGCACGCCCCCCGCGCGAAAGAACTCCACCAGCTCGGCGTCGCGCCGGTCCTCCTTCGGAAAGGAGTCCCACGTCTCCGCGTCCTGCCACTCGAGGATCCCCACCACGAAGACCCAGGTGCGGTCGGGCGCCCAGAGCGCCGCCGACCTTGCGGGCTCCGGGTCCGCGCAGCAGACACGGACCATCAGCAGAAAGACCCCGAGGACCACGAACGCCCTGGCGCAGACACGATGCATGTCGCCTCCCGCAGACCTCGAACCTTCCGCCCGGGAAGCCGGCAAGGTATCGCGTCCGACCCCCTTTATGCAATCCCGGATCGCGAGCCGACGCAGCGCATTCGACCGGTGAACGGTCTCCCCGGCGCGCGACGATTTCCGGAGAGGACCCTGCCTGGAAGGTTGGGATTTTGAAGTTGGGAGAGTTTGTTGGGATTTGGGGTTTGGGGCTCGGGATTTCGGCTTCTCTTCGCCCCCGATCAGGGATAGAGTGTGGCTCGGCG
>Ga0209514_10003871_pt1 | contig 20787 bp, 18 predicted proteins | sample Subgrocontami58m_FD_187452 | JGI IMG/M metagenome (GOLD analysis project Ga0209514, IMG submission 187452) | Subsurface groundwater microbial communities from S. Glens Falls, New York, USA - GMW37 contaminated, 5.8 m (SPAdes) (version 3) | ecosystem: Environmental > Aquatic > Deep subsurface >...
AGGGCTTTACAGCTTTGAGTTATCTACGACTGAAAAGAAGACTGTTTAGGACTGAAAGCTGGACTGGGTAATGCCTCAAAAGTAGACTGGCGGTACAACCCTCCGAGAAGGAGGGAAGTATGGACCAGCTACATAGGCGATTCACTGACGAACAGGTGAAGGTGTTGCTTGGAGCATACTCTCGGAAGGTGTTGGACAGGGCGACGGTAGAGGAAGCGCTGGGAGTCAGCATCCCGACACGTCGGGATTTGCCTTACTGAAGGAATATCGCCGTGATCCCGGGGGGTTCTCTATTGCCTATCAGCGGGAAAGCCGTGGGCGACTCCCAGTTCGCGTAGAGGATGAGATTGAAAAGGGATTGCTGCTGGACAGGAGCTTGATTGATGATCCTACGTTGCCCATCCCGACAAGTCGGGACAACTACTCCGCCATAAGAGATCGGCTGGCCAAGCAGGGAATCACGGTAGCTCTATCTACCATCATTGACCGGGCCAAGCGCTTGGAGTGCTATCAAGGCCGTCCCAGAAGCAAGGCTCACGATCGGGAAGTGGTCACCACGGCTATTGGCGCTTTGATTCAATCCCGATACGTCGGGACCTCTCACCATCGCTGGTCTCCATACGCTGAGGGTAAATGGGCTTTGATCACTTCGCTGGATGACTACAGCCGTCCCGATGCATCGGGATATGCCGATTTCTTTGACCAAGAAACAACCTGGGGCCATATCCAAGCCGCTGAAGCTCTAATGCGTACCTACGGAGTTCCGTTGCGGTACTACGTGGACTCCCTGAGAGTATTCCGTTTCGTCCAGTCCAGAGACAGTGTGTGGAGAAAACACGTTCTTCCGACCGACCAAGCCGACCCGCAGTGGAGGCAACTGATGAACATAATGGGTGTCCCGACTTGTCGGGATGCCCTCTCACCCCAAGCCAAGGGGAAGATAGAAAGACCCTACCGCTGGCTATCCCGATGCATCGGGATGAGAACCTGTGCCCTGGAGAGGCTGTCTACCATGGAAGAAGGGCGCAACGTCCTGAGAGAAGAGGTGGACCGCTACAACAACCACCAGGTTCATTCCACCACTCGGGAGGTGCCCAGTATCCGCTTCGACAAAGCTAGGAAAGAAGGCAAGAGCCTGTTTAGGCCCTTTGCGTTGCCCAAGCCCTATGCCTGCGCCACGGACGTCTTCTGCTTGCGAGAAAAGCGGGTGGTCAATGGGTATCGGAGGGTATCCCTATTCAGCCATGACATAGAAGTGCCAAATGTGCCCCTGCGCCAGGAGGTCGACGTCCACCTCATTCCCGACATGGCAAGGCAGGCCTTATACATCCGAATATGGTGGAACAACCAACTGATGCGCTCTGTTGCCTATCCCCTCGCCGAGTTCCCGGCAGTCCACTTTTGAATCGTAAAACAGTCCAGTTTTCAGTCGTTCCTAACAGGGCTTTACAGCTTTGAGCTGCGAGTAGCTGCGCGCTTCTTGGCAGAGGGTACTCCTGCTTGAGGGACAACGCCCAGGCCCTCCGTCTCCGCGATGACCCGCCGGAACACCTCCTGTAGAGGCAGGCCATGCTCCCGCGCCAGGCGGCGGCAGTCGTCGTACTCCGGTGTCACGGCTATTATCTGGCCCTGGAAGCGCTTGCGCTTCATGCTTACCGAGCCCAGGCTGGACTGGAATGTGAAGGACTCGCGCTCCGCTTCGTGCCGGGCCACCGGCAGGCGGCGGATGCCCAGGGTGGTCGTCTCCCGGAACAGCGTGGCCGACAGAGTGGACTCCAGGTCCACGGGCGCCAGCACGCTCAACATGACCCCGGGCCGGTCCTTCTTCATCTGGATGGGCGTAAACCACACGTCCCTGGCGCCCTGGGCCAGCAGCATCTCCATGACATGGCCGTACAACTGCGGGTTCATGTCGTCAATGTTGGTCTGGAGCAGCACCAACGGGCGCTCCTCCAGCGACACCTCACCCAGCCACACGACCAGCACGTTGGGTAGCTCCGGCAGGTCATGGCTTCCCACTCCATAGCCGATGCGTTGCACCCAGATGTCCGGTGCCTCAAAGGAGGCCAGGGTAGTCAGGATAGCCGCGCCCGTGGGTGTGACCTGCTCCGTCCGGTAGTGGGTAGGACGCAGGGGCGCCCCCGCCAGGGCCACCAGCTCCAGGACCGCCGGTGGCGGGACGGGCAGAATCCCGTGGGAGCTTTGGACGGTGCCGCTGCCCGCTGGTAGCGGCGAGGCATACACCGCCTGCACCCCCAGCAGGTGAAGGCCCAACACCCCGCCCACTATGTCGGCGATGGTATCGGGCCTACCCACCATCCCGACCTCGTTGGGGGGGACATGGTGCACCCGTGCCTCGGCCTCGGCCAGGCGGCGGAATATGGCCAGGGCCTTCTCCCGCACCGGCGCCGGCAAAGCGCTCCCCGATACCAGGGACTCGACCCGGTCCAGGCCACGCAGGGGAGGGTTGGCCTCCGCCTCCACCATCACCTGAGTGCCGTGGATGGACCCTCGCTGGGCGAGCTGGGCAGTCAGCCGTATGCCCTGCGGGAACAGCGGGGCCAGTCCCCGCTCGATGTCGGCCACGGGCGCTCCCGCATCCACCAGGGCGCCCAGCACCATATCCCCGCTGGCCCCACCCACGCACTGAAAGTAGATTGCTCTCATGTGCCCGAAGTCCCAAGCCCCGGGCTTGTGGTCATCAAGAGAGGATGAAAAGGCGTTTCCTCTCTCCCCTGGCGGGAGAGAGCGAGAGTGAGGGGGAGGCTGAACGTCGTCATGGGCGTGCCTCACCCTCACCTTCATCCTCTCCCGTCGAGGGAGAGGGGGAGACTCTACCCCACCCTCGTGCTGGCAGCACCTCGTTGAGGCTGCCGGTGCGGTAGCCGGAGAGGTCCAGGGCCACGTAGGTGTAGCCCAGCGACTGGAAGCGGGCGACGATCCCCTGCCGCACGTCGGCAGCGGCCAGGCGAGGGATGTCCTCCGGGTCCACCTCGATGCGGGCAATAGGCCCGTGGTGGCGGACGCGGATTTGCCGAAGTCCTAGGGAGTGCAGGTAGGCCTCAGCCTGTCCCACCTGGTGGAGAAGCTCCTGGGTGATGGCCGTGCCCGTGGGGAAGCGAGAGGCGAGACAGGCCTGGGCGGGCTTGTCCCAGGTGGACAGGCCGCGCTCGCGGGAGAGGCGGCGGATGTCCGCCTTGGTAAGCCCAGCCTCTAATAGAGGAGAGCGCACCCCCAACTCGGTGGCAGCCTGGCGGCCGGGGCGGTAGTCCGAGGTATCGTCCAGGTTAGTGCCATCGGCCACCCAGGCCAGCCCTTCGGCGTCGGCGATATGGCGCAGCTCGCGGAAAAGCTCGCTCTTGCAGTAGTAGCAGCGCCGGGAGTCGTTGCGCGCGAAGCAGGGGTCGTCCAGCTCGTTGGTCTCGATGAGGCGGTGGCGCACGCCCATGCGCTCGGCCAGGGAGCGGGCTGCCTCCACCTCTTCCTTAGTATATGTGGGCGAGACGCCGGTGACCGCCAGCGCCTTGTCCTCCAGCACCTCGTGGGCCACCGCCACCAGGAACGTGGAGTCAACACCCCCGGAGAAGGCAACGACGCAGGAGACCATGTCCCGGAGGATGGCCCGCAGTTTGTTTAGCTTACTATCGTTGGTCAATATCACACGCTTTCCCTCACCCCTTCGCTGCACTCAGGGCAGGCTCTGCCCTCTCCCAGAGGGAGAGGGTAGACCCATTCTCCCCACCCATAGGGTAAATGGGGTTGCGCGATTCCCCTCTCCCTTTGGGAGAGGGTTAGGGTGAGGGCAACTGTACCAGCCACTTGGCCGGATCCTCACTGCAAGCAGCCAAAACGATACGAGCCATTTGGGCCGATCCTGGTGTAGATTGGTTCGTCTCGATCCAGAACTGACCCACTTGAACTGGGTTAAAGAACCGCTTGCCACTGGGATGAATGGGCTGGGTGTGAACCACATACCGCTTGCGAGCACCGGGAGCGCGGATTGGGCACTGCTTCATAGTCAACTTGCCGTTCTGGTGAAGCCAAGTCACAACGCCAACCAAGACGTCACCATGTGACTGGCACTGAAAGTTGGCGCCGTCCGGAGCAGTTATGCCATGAGGAGACGGAGCACCGTGATCGGGCAAGAAAGCATCCAAATTGGTCTTGGATACCGACGTCGGTGGGGGGGAGATGGGCGGCAGTGGGTTGGGCTGACGCGGCGGAGGCGCGACCACCGCCGGTTCCGAAGCAGGCATCACCACCTGCTGGTAGTTCCCTCGCCACAAGAAAAGGGCCTTGACCGCCGTTCCGACAACGTCCTTGTCCCCGAGGTCAAACTTGGCTACTACCTTGTCTCCGGAGGCTTTAGAGTCGTAGACGACCCACTCTTTCCCGTTCGTAGTCGCCAGATACCTGGCCGCGCTGTTCCACCAATATCTGATGATCTGGTCTAGTCCACCTTCGGGGCTAATTCCTAGTTTCTTAGCCTCGATGAGAACCTCAGCTTGCTGCCCGCTAGAATCCATGAGGGCATAGTCTGGGGTTCCACTGCCCGCGCTGAACTCTGGCCGCACCTGCTCGGGGTCTTCTGTATCCCAGCCCAGTACGCGCAGGAACGGGTCAATTAGCACGTAGCGGGTCAACGCCTCGCTCTGGCCCAGGGCCTGGCGGTGCCGGTCTATTCTGCCAGCCAGCGTCTCAATTAGCTCGATCAGCGGGTCAAGCACCATCGGAGACCTCCTGTGGCACCTTGCTTCCTTTGCCCTGGACTAACCCCAGCGCCCGCCCCCCCCGGGGGGGGAGGACACGTCCCGACGTGTCGGGACTCCCCTACGGTGGCTGCTAGTCGCCACCGTCACCCTCCCTCACAGATAATCTTGGCCCTTTCGCCTCCAGCCCTAGCCTTACCGCCTGCGCCAGCGTGGGCGCGCCCAGGAGCCGCAGGCCGAAGTTCTTAGGCAGACGGGCCAGCGCCGACTGCGGCAGCAGGCATGACTCGAAGCCAAGCTGGGCTGCCTCGGTCAGGCGGCGCTCCATGTGCCCCACCGAGCGTAGCTCCCCGCTCAGCCCCACCTCACCAACAGCGGCTAACCCAGGCAGCACGGGCACATCCTTAACGCTGGAAACGATGGCCAGGGCTATGGCCAGGTCGGCGGCAGGCTCCTCTACCTGGAGACCTCCCACCACGTTGACGATGATGTCCTGGTTGGCCAGGGACAGCCCCAGGCGCCGGCTGAGCACTGCGGTCACCATCAGCAAGCGGGAAAAGTCCACCCCGTTGGCAGTGCGCCGGGGCTGGGGAAACGGCGTGGGTGAGGCCAGGGCCTGCACCTCCACTAACAGTGGGCGGCTCCCCTCCATGGTGGGCACCACCGCTGAGCCTACGGCTCCAGGCAGGCGCTCGGCAAGAAAAGCGCGCGAGGGGTCGGCCACCTCGACCAGGCCCCCGTCCCGCATCTCAAGCACGCCCACCTCGTGGGTGGCGCCAAAGCGGTTCTTTACCGAGCGCAGCAGGCGGTAGGCGCCGTGGGCCTCGCCCTCCAGGTAGAGCACCACGTCCACCATGTGCTCCAGGGTGCGCGGCCCGGCGATGGCCCCATCCTTGGTGACATGACCCACCAGCCATATGGGGACGTTGTGGCCCTTGGCCCAGCGCATAAGGCGCAGGGTACACTCCCGGACCTGGGAGATGCTGCCCGGCGGCCCGGCGATGTCCGCGCCGTAGACCGTTTGGATGGAGTCAATGACGGCGAAGCGCGGGCTCTGGGTGTCCAGGTAGCCTAGCACGGACTCCAGGTCAGTCTCGGCCAGCAGGAACAAGCGCCGGCCGTCCAGCCCCAGCCGCTGCGCCCGGAGCTTGATCTGGTGGAGGGACTCCTCGCCGGAGACGTACAAGCCGGGGCCGTGGTGCTGGGCCAGGCCCTGGGCCAGTTGAAGTACCAGCGTGGACTTGCCGATGCCCGGGTCTCCCCCCAGCAGGACGAGGGAGCCGGGCACCAACCCACCACCCAGCACACGGTTGGCCTCGGCCAGGGGGAGGGGGATACGGGGCTCCGCCGCTTCGGGGATGGCGGCCAGCTCCTGGGGCGGAGCGCCGCCGGGCATGGCCACAGGCGCCGGAGCTGCCGCTGGGCGGCGGACCTCTTCGACCAGGGTGTTCCACTGGCCGCAACTCGGGCAGCGCCCCAGATAGGCCAGGCTCTCCTGCCCGCACTGCTGACAGACGTAGACCCGGCTACCTTTGCGTTGCACGGGAGTAGGATACCACAGCCACAGTGTAGGGGCGAAGCATCCGGAAGCAACAGGTTTGGGGGCGGCTTCGTTTGTGTGCCGGATGCTTCGCCCCTACATGCATGGGGAAGGAAGGTGGGTAAAAAGATACCCCCCGATGTGTCGGGGGGTATCAGGTGTGACTCTTACCGTGCTTAGGCGCTTGACGCTACGCCAGCGGGCGCGGCTACCGCCGCCGTGCGTATCACGACGTGCCCATCGGTGGCATCCACCACAGCGGTATCCCCGGTGTGGATGTCCCCTCGGAGCAGCGCCTCGGAAAGCTCGTCCTCCACGTTGTTCTGGATGGCCCGCCGCAGCGGCCGGGCGCCAAAAACTGGGTCGTACCCTTTATCCACCAGGAACTTCTTGGCGGCTTCGGTGACATCCAGGCTGATGCCCTTCTCCTTAAGAGACTTGCGTACCTGGTTCAGCAGCAGGTCCACAATCTGGAGGATGTGGCCCTTGTCCAAAGCGTGGAAGACCACGATACCATCAATCCGGTTCAGGAACTCTGGCCGGAAGGTCTTCTTCACCTCAGCCAGGACCTTGTCCTTCATCTTCTCGTAGGCCGCGGTCTCGGTTATGTCACCCTCACCCGTGGTAGCGAAGCCGATGGTGCTGTGGCGCCGGATAAGCTCCGCACCGATGTTGCTGGTCATGATGACGATGCAGTTGCGGAAGTCCACCCGCCGCCCCTTGCCGTCGGTCAAGTGGCCATCGTCGAAGATCTGGAGCAGGATGTTGAACACATCCGGGTGGGCCTTCTCGATCTCGTCCAACAGCACGCAGGTGTACGACTTGCGGCGCACCGCTTCGGTGAGCTGGCCGCCTTCGTCGTGGCCGATGTACCCCGGAGGCGCCCCAATGAGGCGGGCTACACTGTGCTTCTCCATGTACTCCGACATGTCCAGCCGCAGGAGGGTCTCCTCATTGCCGAACATGAACTCAGAGAGCGCCCGGGCTAGCTCCGTCTTGCCCACCCCGGTGGGCCCCAAGAAGATGAAGCTGCCGATGGGCCGCCGCGGGTCCTTGAGGCCGGCCCTCGCCCGGCGCACCGCCTTGGCAATGGTGGCAATGGCCTCGTCCTGACCGATGATGCGCTTGTGGAGCACCGCCTCCATTTGGAGCAAGCGGGCGGACTCCTCTTGGGCGATGCGCGCCACAGGGATGCCCGTCCACATGGCTACCACGTGAGCGATGTCCTCCTCGCTGACGATGGCCTTCTCCTGGTCCTGCTTCTGCTGCCAGTCCTGCTCCAGAGACCGTATTCTCTCGGCGAGCTGGACCTCGCGCTCTCGAAGCTCCGCGGCGTACTCGTACTGCTGGTTGGCCAGGGCAGCCTCTTTGTCCTTGCGCAAGCTCTCCAGGGCCTTCAGAGCCTCCTTGACCGAGAGGGGCATTCCCGAATGGCTAATGCGCACACGGGAGGCAGCCTCATCAACCAGGTCAATAGCCTTGTCCGGCAGGAAGCGGTCGGGGATGTACCGCGCGCCCAACTCAGCAGCCCAGCGCAAGGCCTCGTCGGTGATCTCAACGTGGTGGAACTCCTCATAGCGGTGCTTGATCCCCTTGAGGATGTCCAATGTCTCTTCGGCGCTAGGCTCTTCCACCAGGATAGGCTGGAAGCGGCGCTCCAGGGCCGGGTCGCGCTCGACGTGCTTGCGGTACTCGTCCACGGTGGTGGCGCCGATGCACTGGATCTCCCCACGTGACAGGGATGGCTTCAGGATGTTGGCAGCGTCCACTGCGCCCTCGGCGGCGCCGGCCCCCACCAGGGTGTGCATCTCGTCCACAAACAGGACACAGTTCCCCGCGGTCTTGATTTCCTCGATGACCTTCTTCAACCGCTCCTCGAACTCACCGCGATACTTGGTGCCCGCCACCAGAGAGCCCACGTCCAGGGTGACCACCCGTTTCCCTTCCAGGCTGCCAGGTACATCGCCCTTGGCGATGCGCTGCGCCAGGCCCTCGACAATGGCGGTCTTGCCTACACCTGGCTCGCCGATGAGCACGGGGTTGTTTTTGGTGCGGCGGCTCAGTATCTGGATAACACGCTCGATTTCCTTTTGCCGCCCAATGACCGGGTCCAGCTTGTTCGCTCTAGCAGCGGTCGTAAGATCAGTCCCCAACTGATCAAGGGTCGGGGTACGGCTGGCTTGCCTGGCGGCGGCACCGCCGTGGGCATGGGGAGTGCCCTGGCTGAGCACGCGGTTGCTCTCGGCCCGTACCTTCTCCAGATTGACGCCGAGGCTCTCCAGAACGCCCGCGGCCACGCCCTCTCCCTCGCGCATCAGTCCCAGAAGCAGGTGCTCAGTGCCGATATAGCTGTGGCCGAGGCGACGCGCCTCATCCAGGGCAAGCTCGATGACCCGCTTCGCCCTGGGGGTCAAGCCAATCTCGCCGGGTGCAGTGCTGCGCTCACCACGTCCGATGATGAACTCCACTGCCGAGCGAACCTTGCCCAGGTCCACACCGAGATTGGTAAGCACACGCGCAGCCACACCGTCGCTCTCCCGGACCAGCCCCAAGAGGATGTGCTCAGTGCCGATGTAGTTGTGGTTGAAGCGCTGAGCCTCTTCCTGGGCTAGGGCCAGTACCCGCCGCGCTCGCTCTGTGAACTTGTCGAAAGGCCTACTAGCCATACCTGCATCACCTCTACCACTATCTTACACTAATACGACCTTGACTAGGCGTGCTGCAGGCGATTCCCAGGACGTTGTCGCCGTAGTCTGGGCTAGGGGCGCTCCAGGGCCCGACGCAGACTGAGCCCCAGACGGCGCCGCTCGGGCTCCATCTTGATAATACGCAGTGTGAGTGTTTCCCCCACGCGTACCACCTCTTGGGGACTGGCAATGCGATGGTCTGCCAGCTCCGAGATATGGATCAGCCCTTCTACGGGACCCTCCAGGCGCGCAAAAGCCCCAAAGGTAGCCAGCTTGGTGACGGTGCCACTGACCAACTGCCCCACCTGGTACTTCTCGGCCACAGCGGCCCAAGGCTGGGCATTGGCCCGGCGCAGGCTCAGGGCCACTCTGCCATTCTCCTGGTTGATCCGCATCACCACCACCTCTACCTCATCGCCCTCTTTGACGACATCCCGGGGCGCGGCTGCCGGGTCCCAGGAGAGCTCCGAGAGGGGCACCAGTCCATCCATTCCCCCCAGGTCCACGAAGACGCCGAAGTCCCTGATGCCGCTGACGCGACCGCGGCGTACCTCGCCCTCTTTGAGGTCCTTGAGCAGAGCTTTCCTCTGCTCCTGGCGGACCTGAGGCCGGGCCGCCCGCTCGGATAGGATCACCCGGTTGCGCTGCCGGTTAATCTCCAACACCTTGAGCTGGAGGTTCTGCCCCACCAGCGGCGCCAGCCGGGCCTCCTCGCCATCCTGACTGGCGGGAGCCTCGGTAGGTGGCTGCGCCAGCGCAGCAGAGACAATCTGAGATAGCGGCACGAATCCCTGGACTCCCTGGATGTTGACCAGCAGGCCGCCGCGATTGAACCCGGCAACCTTGCCCTCCACCAACTGACCAGAGGTGCAACACTGCTGGAGGAAGCGCCAGCCCTTCTCGCCCTGGGCCTTGTCCAGAGACAGCATGACCTGCTCGTTCTCGATTTCCATGACATAGGCAAGGACCGAGTCGCCTATCTTGAGAGTGCCTATGCCGTCAGACCCCAGGCACCGCAGCTCGCGGAAGGGTATCATCCCTTCAGACTTGGTGCCGATGTCCACCAGCACGCCATCCCGGTCTACCCGGATTACCACCCCATCCATGATCTGGCCCCGCCTCACGCTTTGAAGCGCAGCGCTTTCGGCCAAGAGCTCTTGCATAGTGGCCGGGGCTGGCTGAAGGGATGGGAGGGGTGCCGAAGTGGACTCCTGGATCTGCTGTAACATGTCGTCTACCATATCCTGTCTCTGAGATAGCGGGGTCAAATACGATTATCGCCCATTGCCGGCCGTTGTCAAGGGCACGAAGGCCCCCGGCTCCCCGCTTCGGTGGTTGCTTGTTCGGATGGCCTCCTCAGCCAGACAAAAATAGAAGTGGCTCAGGCGGCGGCCTATTTTCCCACCCCGTCTCCAGGGCAGTATCGTGAGCGCTGAGGCGTTTCACTTCCGTGTTCGGGATGGGAACGGGTGGTCCCGCCTCGCTCTAACCACCTGAGCCACGGCTATTATAACAGCCCCGGTCTGAGGGGGCAAGGGCAAATGGCCGCCAGCCCCTAGGGTTTCTGCTGGCTCGGGTCAATCTCCCCAACATCCAGCATCTGCTGCTCTTCCAGCTTCATGAACAGGTACAGGGGTTTGGGGTTGATGACGAGGGCCTTGGCCATCTTGTCCTGGGTAGCATTGTAGTGGGCGTGCACACAGCCGGCGTGGACCACCACCACATCGCCCGCCTCCCAATCGTATTTCTTGCCGTCGTGGATCTCGTACCCCTTACCCTCCAGGATGTAGAACACGGCCTCGTTCAGATGGCCATGCATGGAGGGCCGTTTTCCAGGCGGCACCTCTCGCATGAACACCGTGAAGGTCTGGATAGGGTAGTCCTTGGGCAAGTTGGGAGTGGAAACTGCATCGGTGATGATGATCTCCCTGGCGCCGTGCAGCAGGAGGCGGTCCTTGGGTTTGATCACGCGATTCAGCTTGCGCCACTCCCGCCACTGGCCCAAACGGGTGTACTCCTCCGGGTCCAGCGGGCGGGCGCCGGGCTTTGCCTTGGTAGTCATGGTCTTACCTCCTCCTAAGCGAAGCCCCCGGGTCACACGCGGGGGACTGCTGCCCGATAGCGCTGCTCCTTCAGGTTCATGTGCATGTAGAGGGGCTTGGGGTTGATGACCAGCGCCCGGGCCGGCCTATCCGGATCGGAGCTGAAATGGGCATGCACACAGCCGGCATGGACTATGACCACATCACCCGCCTCCCAGGGATAGCGGCGGGCATCATGCAGCTCATAGCCCTTTCCCTCCAGGATGTAGAATACAGCCTCGTTCTGGTGGCCATGGCCCCGCAACTGTTCATCGCCGATCTCGGACCGTATCGGCGCAATCCAGGCCAGGAACGTGGAGATGGGCACATCGTCGTCGGGAAAAGGTACCCGTTTGTGGGTGATCTGCTGGATGCCGGAGTTGGGCTCCACGGTGAACTGATGGGGCTTGATGACCCGAGGCAGCCTCTTGATGCGCTCCAGGTCCTCCATCTGCGCCACCCAGCCCCGGCGGGAGGCGAGAAAGCCCCGGTCCTCTTTAGTTGCTGTCATGGCTACGCCCTGGCTTTATAGTCAGGGGCATTCTCCATCTGCACGATCTCCGGGTAGCCCACGTAGCGGTACATCCGGTTGGTGGCGCAGACTATACGGCACGGCTTATTGGGGTCGTCGTTGAAGTGCTGATGCGCAGTGTTGACCGGGATGCAGATGGCATCCCCTTCCTCCCACTCCCAGCGAGATGGGGTCTCCGCCAGCTTCCAGTAGTACTTGTCCTTTATCTCAGCCTCGGCATCCCAGTGCAGGTCATGGCCCTTGCCTTCGAGCACGAAGATGAACTCCTCGCTCATATGGCGGTGCTTGCCGGAGCGGCCCCCTGGGGGAAGCTCCTGCATGTAGAGGTCTACGGTGCTCACTCGGACAGGCATCTTCTCATTGACCAGCCACTTGATGCGGCCCTGGGGCGTGTTCTCCCAGGGCATGTCCTCTGGCTTGACCACCTTCAGCAGACTCTCCGCCTGCTGGGCAGCTTTCTGGCCTGCGGCCATGAGCTGCTTGTAGTGGCTTGACCGCTTATTACCCTTCTTCCAGCGTTGGGCTTCCTCGTAGGGCATGTTCCTCTCCTCCTTCTCGCCAAATGCCTACTCGACCTGACGCCGCGGGAATGGATACCCCAATTATAGGCGAATAGTTGGAGACAACAACCCCATGCGCCGGAAGAGCTACAGGCTAGGGTGGGGATATCACAATACCCGGCCTAAAGGCCGGGGCTATGACCCCTCTGCGTAGCCCTGGCTTTATGGTCATCAAGCATTCATTGTGCCAACTGTGCCCAGCACGGCTGCCATTCTGAGCGAAGCGAAGAATCCGTAGTCCCTGGGCTGGCACAGCGCCGAGATACGGATTCTTCGGTCGCTGCGCTCTCTCAGAATGACACAAAACATCGCTTTATTCAGTTGAGGACCATCAGGCCAGGGGGTGTTCGCCCGTAGCGTGAAGACGGAGGCCTAAGCACCCTGAACGGGGCGCTGAGGCTCCCGGTTCACCACAAGCCGCAGCACATCCGGGCGGGCGTAGTGCCCCACCACGTCCAACGCCTGCTTCTCCTCCACAATGCGCCCCAAGTCCACCTTCGCGTAGAGGATGGTCTCCTGGTCGTAGACCGGCCCGACAAGGTACTTGGCGTCCGGCCCGATAATGGCAGAACCGCCTTTAATAAGGACGTCCGGGAACGGCGCCATCTCCTGGGCCAACTCGAAGTCCGACGGCAGCATGGCCTTGGTGAGATAGCTGCCGGCCACTACGACAAACAGCCGGCCCTCAAAGGCCATAGCGCGGCAGGCCACTTGGAAGGTCTCGTTGGCCGTGGGCCACAGCGAGGCGTGGACCTGCTCACCGAGCGAGTAGAGGGCATAACGCGCCAGGGGCATCCAGTGCTCCCAGCACACCAGCCCACCCAAACGGCCCAGCTCCGTGGGGAACACCTGGAGGGTGCTGCCGTCACCTTGGCCCCAGACCATGCGCTCGTGGAAAGTGGGCACGAGCTTGCGGTGCTTGCCCAGCAGTCGCCCGTCTGACCCGATGAACACGATGGTGTTATACAGGGTGCCGCCGTCTCTCTCATTCACACCCATGGCCACTACAGCCCCGGCCTCGCGGGCGGCGGCGCCCAGGGCGTCCGTGACCGGCCCCGGGACGTCCACCGAGTTCTGGTACAAGCGGGAGAAGGCCTTCTTGGCCGGCGCATAGTTCCACCGAGCCGTGGCATTGGTCCACACGGGATAGCCCGGTACCCACGTCTCCGGGAAAACGACCAGCCGCGCCCCGTGCCGCGCAGCCTCCAGAATGAGGCGGCAGCCCTTGTCCACAGTGGCTTCGCGGTCCAGGAACACCGGGGCTGCCTGGACTGCGGCAGCTATGAACCTGGCTGGCTGGTCACCCATATACGCTTCTTTCTATGCCTGACACTTTGGACCACAGTTGGAACCACGCCCGACACTGTTGGTCCATTCCCATCGCATGTGCATATTGGGCTGGCGGAAGCCACCGTGCCTAGTGCAATGGCGCGTCGGTCTCACCATTAACAACTAACAACCACTGCTCGGACAAACGAGCGGTTGAACGCTCCCCGGTCCGCAACGGGCCCAGCTCCGAGGCTCAACCAACAAGTATCAAAGACCCTCAAGCCAATCTAGCCAAGCACCAAAATGGGCGCATTGTTTACGTATCACCTGCAAGCCGATTCGTTTTGCAACCATGGGGCCATGAACGGCTTTCTGATAGGCCGGGGAACACTTGATGATCCTTCTTGAGGGGGCAGTTTCGGGATTGTCGTTGATTTCCTCAGGAGTTGAGAAAGACGCCCGCACCTCGGAAAGGTCACGGCCAACTCTTGGCTGATAAAGTGCAGTGCCGATCTCCTCGGGCTTGCAAAACAACATAGCCTCGAATTCATGAATCATCAGATATGGTCGGAATCGTTTGTCCGCCACGCGGCTTGCCCACTCAGTCTCAACATGAACCGCTCGCGCAATCGGGCTCGCGGGCGGCCTTGACGCCATTCCCGGAAAATCACCCGGCAGGCCATAATAGTCAATGAAGGTGGTGACAGCCGCGGCGCCGGTATCGCTGAGTAGTCGCCGCACGTCGTTCTCCACTTTTTGGTAATCGGTGATCCCACCCTTGAAGTCTGGGCCCCGCTTTACACGTTTAGTAACTGCTATCGTTGGGGTGACATCAATCTCCCGCTTCCAAAGGTGGGGGCAAAGGACCTCCTTCATGAACCGTTCCTCCGTTTGCCCTTCGACAAGGGCGAGAACTCGTTTCATCAAGGTCGCCCGCCCAGGATGTTCTTCTCCCACAACTCGCCCAGGCTGTAATCTTCTAGCCAAGATGCCATGTCTGCCTCTTTGAGGTGCTTGAACAGGCTCTCTCCATCCTTTCGGTCCACAACCCAAACCTGTTCGGGTTTGAACTGGTTGATGAGGGTCACAGACTGAGTAGCTACCAGAAGCTGCGTGCGTGTGGAAGCAGATTGAAGCATCCCAGCGAGGACCTGAATCGCTGCGGGATGCAGCCCCAACTCAGGCTCGTCAATCAAGACAACCGACGGCAGATTCGGTTGAAGAAGCAAAGTCGCGAGGCAAACAAAGCGTAGCGTTCCGTCCGAAAGCGCGGATGCACTGAAATAGGTGTCGCTCCCCTTCTCCGCCCATTCCAGGCGGATCTTTTCAGGGTTTAGCAAGGCCGGGGCAAGCTTGAAGCCCTTGAAAAAGGGGGCGACCTGGCGAATAGTATCCTCTATGTTCTGATAGTAATCAGGGTGTTTCTCGTGCAGCCAAAAGAGGAACGCGGCAAGGTTGCTCGCGTCGGGCCTAAGATAACGATTGTCTGCAACATCACAAGTCTGCTTGGGTGGCGCAGACGGGCTTGTGTCATGGAAGTGGTATATCCGGTAACTCTCAAGGGAACGTCGCACATGCTGGGCGACACGGTCTGTTGATTCGACTACTCGCGCCTCAGAATGACCCGACCAATTCTCACCGCTATAAGGCCTGTGCGGATCTGGATACCGCTGCATGTCCCGGTAGTAGGTGACCTCGCTTTCAAACAGGAAGCCATCCTCATCGGTGGGCCTGAGCGTAAACTCATAGGTATTCTCGTGCCTGAATTCCCGAAACACTAGCTCCACGGAGAGTTTCCCCGTGCGCTTCCTCCCGAAATGTAGGATCGAATTTGCGCCGCCAGACTGCCCTGTGTAGATGGCCAACTCCCGTCCGGCTATCCTATTAAGCAAATGAAAGATACCGATAAGGTTGGACTTGCCCGCGCCGTTGCCACCGATAAAAACGTTGAGAGGACTCAACTCAAGCGATTGATCGCGTATTGACTTGAAGCCCTGGATGTGCAAGCTATGCAGCGCCATTTGGCATTATCTCCAGAGTGATGACTCGCCTGATGCCTCTTCAGACACCGCCAACGCTCGTGCCTAACGCTCCTGGGGGATTGGGACAGGTGAACCAGTGCATAGCCAGTTCCCCACCATGCCCATAATCAAGCATAACCTACACACGCTTTCTCCGCCAGCGCCTAATGCTACATGCATGAGGGTACGACACGGCATCTTCGTGATACCACAGAATCCTTCCGAGTCTCTGGAGTCCCATGGCGCGAGAGTAATTCTTAGGGCGTGGCCCCAACCCCACCCGCAGCAGGTCCCAGTCCTGTCCTCGGAGACCCACCATTGTGGACAATACGGAAGACCCCTGCAATGGCCTTGGTTCTCACCCGCTGCATCCGGCGCCACGACCTGCTGAGTAGGGGCGCCGTCCCTTCTATCCCTTGATCAGGTGCCATTGTATGAGGCCCGTCTCATAGCTCCTACAACCAACTGTCTTGAGGCAAGTGCGGCTGGCTCCTGGTGCAAACAGGGGGATGCCCACCCCAAGCACCAGAGGGAAGACAGTAAGAATGATCTCGTCAATCAGGCCCTCGTTGAGCATGGCGGTGTTGACCTGTCCACCGCCGACCAGCCAAATGTCTTTCCCTGGCTTCCCCTTCAGAGAACGCACGAACGCAGCGATGTCGCCTGACACGAACCGCACATGGGCCGCGTCGGGAGGGGGACAACCCCTCGTGAAGACGTAGTTGGCCTTGTCAGAGTACGGAAACTTATCGAAGGTGAGCGCTAGCTTGTACGTGGTGTTTCCCATCAGGGTCGTGTCAATCGAGGCATAGAATTGCTGGTAGCCGTAGTCAGTATCACCACCAGCTTCTAGCCAGTCAATCTCGCCATTGGGACCGGCGATGTAGCCATCCAAGCTAGACGCAATATAGAGCTTCAGTTTCCGCAACGCGGCCTTCTTGCTACCCCCGCAGTGCCCGGACCATATCCCTCAGCCCTGGCCGCTTGCCATACATAAGAAGGTAGGCCCGGAACAGCTTGCCCGTGGCCCATAGCGCGAGCAGCGCCGCCAGCAACAACAACACAGCGCTACCTGCTATCTCCCAGGGGCCAATGCTGCCCACGCCCACCCTCTCCATCACTGTCACCGGCGAGGTCAGCGGAAACAGCGTGAGAAACTTGGACACCCCACTGTTGGGGTGCGCCACCATGTAGGGCCACACATAGATGGGCACAATGGCCGGAACGACAAAGATGCCGGAGATCTGTTGTCCCTCACGGGCAGTAGCGCTCACGGACCCCAGAGCAGCCATCAACGTCGCAAACAGCAGGTAGCCCAGGACGAAGTAGAGAAGCCCTAGGACTGCCAGTGCCCCGGGGAACGTGAGGCCCGAGAGTACTGGTATGGTCTCCGACGCTAGCTTGGCTAGGGCCGCAGCCGAAGCCAGCCACACTGCAACTTGGACAAGACCGGCGCCCCCGAGGCCGATGACCTTCCCGACCATGAGCTGGCCCGAGCTCACCGAGGACAGCAACACCTCCATGACTCGGTTCTCCTTCTCCTCCACGATGCCTTGAAGCAGGAAACCCGAGGACATGAATATGCTCATCACCAGAAGCAAGCTCATGCCGAAGAAGAATACGACCCGGCCGGCGTCCACAGGACTGGGCTGGCCCTCCAGGGTGAGCCTGACTTCGGACACCACGGCGGGGTCTGCCACCCGCTGTCTGACCTGCGGGGCAGCCCCCTCCAACAGGTTGTCCAGGATAAACCCCTTGAGCGGGGCGGGTATGTCCCGTTCCATGGTCACCCCACCACCGACGGTGTATTTCACCACCAGGCCCGTCTCCAGGTAGCTCTCGGGGAACACAAAGAGGGCATCAAGTCTCTTCTCCAACAGGGCGCGGCGACCCGCGTCGAGCGAGCCATACGGAGTGAACACCGCGCCAGGTTGCTGCCCGTGGCCTGAAAACATGTCTGCTCCATCCACGTAGCCGAACTGCGCCTGTTTGCCCGGCAGGAATACCTTGTCCTGCACCGTTTGGAAACCAAGAATGCCCAGCAAGGCCAGCGCCGGCAAGAGGAACGTCACTACCTGGAAACTGCGCCGCCTCACGGTCACCAGGAGCTCGTGACTGGCGATGGTGAGGGTCCTGTTCATGGCGCCCCCTTCACCACCTGGATAAAGACCTCCTCCAGGCTGGGGGTGGCCAGCTCGAAGCGCTCAATTACAGCCCCAGCCTCAGCCAACTGCCGCAGCAGCACCTGTGGGTCCGCCCCATCGTTGAGGTAGAGCTGACGGTGGTCTCCCCTGTCCTCCATCCGCGCGATGCCATTCAGGGATGGCGGGTAGGGCTCGCAGGCCAGGAACACAGAGTTGCCCCGGTACTTCCGCTTGATCTCGCTCAGCTTCCCGTTCAGGGCAACCTGCCCCTCGTGGATCATGACCACCCGGTCGCACAGCTCCTCTACCTGGTTCATCTGGTGCGTGCTGAGGATGAAGGTGGTACCCGCCGCACGCAGCTCGCGCACCACGTCTTTGACCAGGCGCACGTTGAGCGGGTCCAGGGCCGCGAAGGGCTCATCCAGCACCACAAGTTGGGGGCGATGCACCAGAGTGGCCGCGAACTGCACAAGCTGCGCCATGCCCCGGCTGAGCTCAACCACCTTCTTCAAGCGGTGGGCGCCCATCCCCATCTTGTTGACCCAGGTCTCCCCTTCGCTCAGCGCCAAGCGGCGAGACATGCCCTTCAGGCTGCCCAGATATGCCACCGTCTCCAGCACCCGCAGATTGCGGTAAAGCCCCCGTTCTTCCGGCAAATAGCCAATCCGGTCCAGGACAGATCGGCCCGGCTGCTGGCCGTTGATGTGAATCTCGCCCGAGTCTGGCTTGATTATGTCAAGAATCATGCGGATGGTGGTGGTCTTGCCCACCCCATTGGGACCAACCAGGCCAATCACCTCACCAGAAGGAACGGAGAAGGAGACCTGACGCACTACCGTGCGCGCACCGAAGGCCTTGGTGACCCGGTCTACCTCTACAGACAGCACGCGCCCACCTTCACGCCAGGGCACACCAACATGTCCACGCCGTCATTCTACCTTTTGCCAGGGGCGGCTTCAACGCCGCCACCCAACGGTTATAATCTCTTGGAACGAGGTGTCTCGCCTATGGCGCCAAGGACCGGACTAGCCTATCTCCCCCTGCACGGGGGCAAGGCCCCGCGCTGGCTGTTCGAGCGCATGGTCCCCCTCTCCCGCGAGATCGCGCTGGCAATAGTGGAGGACTATGGTAGAGGGGAGCTGCTGCACCGCCTGGCAGACCCCTTCTGGTTCCAGGCCTTTGGCTGCGTCCTCGGTTTCGACTGGCACAGCAGCGGGCTGACCACCACCGTGTGTGGCGCCCTTAAGGAGGGCATTAAGGGGCTGGAGCGCGATCTGGGCCTCTTTGTGGCCGGCGGCAAGGGCCGCACCTCCCGCAAGACCCCCAGCGAGATCGAGGCCGTTGGAGAGCGCACGGGACTGGACCCGGCGCCTCTCGTCTACGCCAGCCGTATGGCGGCCAAGGTGGACAACGCTGCCGTCCAGGATGGCTACCAGCTCTACCACCACACCTTTGTTTTCACAGTAGACAGCCGCTGGGCGGTGGTCCAGCAGGGCATGAACGAGACCAACCACTATGCCCGTCGCTACCACTGGCTCAGTGAAACGGTGGCCGACTTCGTGCGCGAGCCTCATTCTGGAATCATCTCCCAGACAACTGGCACGACTCTCAACCTGGTAGCAGCGGAGAGCGACCGAGCGAGGGACACCATATCTGCCCTGGCCAGGGAAGAGAAGCCCGAGGCCCTGTCCCGGGAGCTCAAGGGCCTGCTCACCCTCAAGCTACCCCCCTCGCACCCGGTGACCTTGGCCGGCATCCATCCGGAGCGGCTGGAGAAGGCATTCCTCCACGCCTATGAGGCAGCACCGAAGGACTTCGAGACCCTACTCGGCCTGGAAGGGGTAGGGCCAAAGACCCTGCGGGCCTTAAGCCTCATCGCCGAGCTAGTCCACGGCGTCCCAGTAAGCTGGCGGGACCCCGCCCTCTATTCCTTTGCCCACGGCGGCAAGGACGGTTACCCCTACCCCGTGGACCGACAGACCTACGACCGCAGCATCGCCATCCTGGAGACCGCCGTCCGCCGCGCCCGCCTGGGAGACCGAGACAAGCTAGAGGCACTGCGCCGGTTAAGCGGGCTACAGGCTTCTGACTCCAGACTTCAGGGGTAGGTTCAGTGTTGCTTGTAGCCTGTAGCCGGTAACCCGTTGCCCGTAGCCTTTGCCCGGGGTCTGAATCCCGAAGCCCCAGGTTCGAATACTGAAAAACGGCAGTTGACATGGCTCTGGAGTGGTGCTATCATCACATTCCCGAGATAAATATCGGGGTGACGGGGGGAAGGAGGCGCAAGGCATGGTCAGGACTCACGTGGCAAACCATGCATGGCTATTCCCTAGTTTGGCCCCTGTCAGCATAAGGGGGTGCGTATCGTAGAGGTGGTGGAAGAGCTGACAGGGAACTCAAAGCCGATGGCCCCACGCCTTTCAACAACAAGCGGCTCCGCATTTTAGTCGGGCCCCATTCAGCTCTCAGAGCTGAAAGAGTGGGGCCTTCGGCTTTCTATGGGGGGTGGATTTGAACCTACGGCCACCGATTCCGAAGTTAGGCGGGTAGTGTCTTGCCCTGTGCCGCAGATACGTTTTGCGCCTGTCTGTTCTACAGGGCCAGGGCCACGCCAGATATAAACATGCCGTCCTGTGCTACCCCGTCCCGCAGAGTCCGTTGGCAAAATATCAGCAAAAACCAGCTTCGCCCTGAATCTAAGGTCTGACCGACCTGGGGCATTTCAGTGTCTCAGAAGGTGTTGAAAAACTAAATCAGGCCTATCTCTCGGTGGCGAGCCGGAGGGGAAAACCAGCGTCTCCGGGAGCCGCACCCAAGCTGGCGAGATGGAGCGCAAGACCCGTCCTGCTTACTTTGTCCACACCTTTTCAGGATATCCAGGTCAGCCCCATGCTGGACCCAATCCTGGCCCAGGCTTACCTGAGGAGGAGTTCGACCACCGACTCCTGGTCTTCGGCGTCGAGTCCCGACAGGTGGAGACGAACGACACTGAGGAACAGCCGGTCGGGGTGGGCCGACGACGAATCTCCATCCTCGGTCGGACTCCAGGCCAGGGTCAAAGAAGCCGGGGTCCCGATTACTGACTTCAAGGGCTTCTACTTCGTGGAGGTCACCTGGTGGTCAGTGAACTCCGCATCAATCTTACTTACTTTCTCCCCCCCGGCCGGCTGCCAGGTAACCCCCGGAGGTGTCTCCACGCCCCGACCTAGTGAACCTGCCTAAGCCACCTCGTGCGGTGGCTTAG
>Ga0209514_10003873_pt1 | contig 20784 bp, 19 predicted proteins | sample Subgrocontami58m_FD_187452 | JGI IMG/M metagenome (GOLD analysis project Ga0209514, IMG submission 187452) | Subsurface groundwater microbial communities from S. Glens Falls, New York, USA - GMW37 contaminated, 5.8 m (SPAdes) (version 3) | ecosystem: Environmental > Aquatic > Deep subsurface >...
CGGCGTGCAATCCCTTGATCACCTCATGGCACTGGTAGCATGCCTCCGGCTTGACCGGCTTCTCCTGTGATGCCTTAGAGGGAGACGCCGGCGCATACCCGGCATAGGAATTGCTGCTCAAGTTTCCTGAAACCGCCAACATCGCTATGGCAACCAACATCAATCCAAGAGTCTTCTTCATGGTTCTGCGCCCCTTTCCTTAGATAGTTGCCTCCTCTGGAAAATTCCCCCCGGTCAGTTTTCCCTTCTGCTTGCCTCCGCCGCCAGCCGTCATTCAGCTGCCCAACTAATAACCTTTTCCCATGATAGCACGATCGGCAAAAAATTTCCCGCCTCACCTGCACGTTTCGGCCCCCTTTGTTTGACAACGGCCGAAATTGCCGGATTTATTATCAGGACTTCGATGCTACCCTGGACACATTCCTGCTTGACAGGAATGGGACATTTTTCTATGAGAACCTTGGTCAGCATTTAGCAGGAAGTTAGAAATTGCTTTCCCGTGGCAAGCAATTTCGTTAACGCGCTTATCCCGATTAGTGGAACTTATCCCGTTTATCGGGGTTAGGATAGGTAAGGAGAAAGATGGGCAGACTATTCGGAACAGACGGCATCAGGGGCGTAGCCAACAAATACCCGCTGACGGCGGAGATGTTTGTCAATATCGGCCGGACCCTGGCCCTTCTTTACCGGCGGCCGGGGCATAAGGGCCGGATAGTGGTGGGCAAGGATACCCGCATCTCCGGCGATATGCTGGAAAACGCGCTGGTGGCGGGCATCTGTTCCGGAGGGGCCGGGGCCGTCATGGCGGGCGTGCTGCCAACACCCGGTATTGCCTTTTTAACCCGCAGCCTGCAGGCCGATGCCGGCGTCGTCATTTCGGCATCCCATAACCCCTTTGAGGATAACGGCATAAAAATATTCGGGCCGGGAGGGTTTAAGCTCCCCGACGAAAAAGAGGAGGAACTGGAAACCCGGCTTCTGGCAAATGAGGGTTCCTCGCCCCGCACCGGAACGGATCAGTGCGGACGGATTTCCCCGCTGGCCGATGCCGGACCGCGTTATGTGGATTTCCTGAAACAAACGGTGCTTCCGCTGGCTAATCTCCGCGGGGTCCGCATCGCTGTCGATTGCGCTCACGGCGCCGTCTCGCAGGTAGCGCCCGAGACCTTCCGGCAGCTGGGCGCCGCCGTAACGGCCCTTTTCAACGAACCCACAGGCACCAATATCAACCTGAACTGCGGTTCCCAGCACCCCGAGACCCTGGCCCGTACCGTAACGGCCGGACAGGCGGATTTAGGATTTGCCTTCGATGGCGACGGGGACCGGCTGATTGCCGTCGATGACAAAGGAGCCGTCCTGACGGGAGACCAGATCCTGACGATCTGCGCCGCGGCGATGAAAGCAGAAGGCCGGCTGGCCAACAACCTGGTCATCCGGACCGTCATGAGTAATTGCGGCATGGGGGCAGCCCTGCGCTCTTTGGGCATCGACTCGGTAATGACCGACGTGGGGGACCGGTTCGTGCTGCGCGAGATGCAGGCCCGGGGCGCCGTCATCGGCGGGGAGGATTCGGGCCATCTCATATTTTTGAATCATCATACCACCGGTGATGGCCTGATTACGGCCCTGCAACTCCTGGCGGTCATGGAGCGGTCAGGCAAGCCCTTATCGGAGTTGGCGAAGGTCATGACCATCTTTCCCCAGACACTGATCAACGTGGCCGTGGCGCGCCGGGAAGACGTACAGGGAATCCCGGAACTTATGAAAATCATTAAAGATGTGGAAGCTGAACTGGGCGCTGAGGGCCGGGTCCTCGTCCGCTATTCGGGAACCCAAAACATCTGCCGGGTAATGGTAGAAGGACCGACGGCGGATTTAGCGGCCGGGTATTGCCAACAAATTGCCGCCGTGGTTCAGAAAAAACTCGCTTAATGCGTTATTGCTGGCAGGCGGGACAAAAGAAAGTGCCCCTGCCGCCCAGTTTGATCCGCTCCACCCTATCCCCGCACCGGGGGCAAGGCTTTCCCGTCCGTCCATAAACCTGCAAGTGGTTTTGGTATTCCCCCATCCGTCCAAAGAGGTCGCGCCAGTCGGATATGGATGTCCCCCGGCAGGCGATGGCCCTGGTTAAGACCTCTTTGGCCGTCTCCCCCAGCCGCTGCCATTCGGCCACGGTCAGGTTGCAGGCGGGGCGGCGGGGATCGATGGCGGCCCCGTGGAGAATCTCGCAGGCGTAAATATTGCCGATCCCGGCAATGACGCGCTGGTCCAGCAGGAAAGATTTGACGGGCATTTTCTTGCGGCGCACGCTTTCACACAGCAGAGGGGCGGGAAATTCTTCCAGGGGATCAAAACCTTGCGGGGCGGGTGGGGCGCCGCTTTGCAGCTCCAGGGTGGCAAACCGGCGCGGATCGATCAGAACCAGCCGGCCATGCTTAAAGAGCACCACGAAACGGATATGAGGAAGATCAAGCGGTTGGTCTTGCTGCCACAAAAGCCGGCCGGTCATGCGCAGGTGCAGCCTGAGCATCCGCCCGTCGTCGAGAGGCAGGTTCAGGCCCTTGCCCCGGCGATAAGGTGCAAGCAGCTTACAGCCGGCCAGGTCTTCCAGCCGGCCCAATTTCGCATCAGTGATCCTCGCGTCCAGGATTCGTTTCCCCACGACCACCTCTCTCAGTTGCCGGCACAATGATTCCACCTCGGGCAGCTCTGGCACCTTGTCTCTCCTTGGGCGATTCCGGCCCAACCGTAGCACCGGTCGTCGTCGCTATAAAAAATATTCATCGAACCTCCACCGCGCCGAGTGACGGGTGGGTACAACCGCTGGCTACCATGCTTGAAGTGCCGGTCAGGATCAAAAAACTATCAGGCAGGGAGATGGCTGTCAAGGGATATAAGTGTTCTGTCCCCGGCATGAAAAAAAGCCATGAAAAAAAGGGTTGACACGAGGAAATAACAGGAGTAGAGCATCCGCAAAATCATGGATTACGCGTGACAACGCCAGGCGTTGCAGAACAACGGAGGGCAAATCACTAAGTCATGTTGAAGGAGGGAAAATAATGGATGATGACCCCCTGTTGACGGAGGAGGCAGAGCCTCCAGGCAGGTCGACGGATGCACAAGGTTTGAAAAACTCCCGGACAAATTTTTTTTCCGTTTCCCAAAAGCCCTCCCCACCCGCCGTTCGTCTCGCGAAAACGGCCGGTGGCGCCGTCAGTTTTCGCGAAAACATTTCCTCCCGTATTTTTCGCCAACTTTTCTTTCCCACCGTCAATTACCAGTCATGGAATGATTGGTACTGGCAATTGCAGAATCGGATCACCGACGCCGCCCGGTTAGCGGATCTGGTGGGACTGACAACCCTGGAACAGCTCGCCGTGGCCAATGGCCAGTCCCTTCCTTTGGCCATCACTCCTTATTATGCCGGTTTGTTGCGGGCCGGCGGCGCGGGCCATCCCCTGCGCCGCACCGTCATACCCTCCCTGGAGGAAGGCCTCATCAGCCCTGAGGAAAAGGCCGACCCTCTGGATGAAGAACGGGACACGCCTGTACCGGGTATAGTTCACCGCTATCACGATCGGGTCCTTTTCCTCGTTACCGATTATTGTTCCACCTACTGCCGTTACTGCACCCGGTCCCGGATGGTGGGCGGCGGCTCCCCGCGCCCCTATGACGTCCGCACCTGGGAACAGGGCATCGACTACATTGCCCGTCGAACCGAGATCCGGGATGTGCTACTTTCGGGAGGCGATCCGCTGACCTTGAGTGATGAAAAGTTGGATTGGCTCCTCTCGCGCTTGAAAGCGATCCCTCATCTGGAGATTTTGCGGATCGGCACCAAGGCGCCCGCGGTAATGCCGCAACGGATTACACCGTCTCTGACCCGCGTCCTGAAGCGTTATCATCCTTTATGGATGAGCATCCATGTTACCCACCCCGATGAGCTGACGCCGGAAATGTACCGGGCCTGTAAGCGGTTGGCCGACGCCGGCATCCCGCTGGGCAGCCAGACCGTTCTGCTGGCCGGAATCAATGATGATGTGGAGACGATGAAACGCCTCATGCGCGGTTTGCTGCAATTGCGGGTCAAGCCATATTATCTGTACCAGTGCGACCCGATTCCCGGTTCATCGCACTTTCGCACCCCCGTAAGCAAGGGGCTGGAAATCATCCAGGGACTGCGCGGCCATACGACCGGTTATGCCGTTCCCTCCTACGTGATCGATGCGCCCGGCGGCGGCGGCAAGATTCCTCTCCTGCCCGAATATGTGGCCGGCCGGGACGGCAACGACTTGATCCTGCGGAATCATGGCGGCGCACTTTATCGCTATCCGGACTGCATTCTGCCGCCCGGTATTTTTCATTGAACAGGAAAGGGCGGGCAAGCCAAAGCCCCTACACCGTGACCGCAAAAATCAGTAAATTGAATATCGGCATCACCTATGACCTGCGGCAGGATTACCTGGCGGAAGGTTATTCGCCAGAGGAAACGGCGGAATTCGATCGCCCGGATACCATCGACGCACTGGAAGAGGCCCTCCTTTTTCATGGCTATGCCGTCCGGCGCATCGGAAATATCAAATCACTGGTGAAATGCCTGGCCGCAGGCGAGCGCTGGGACATGGTCTTCAACATCGCCGAGGGACTCAACGGCTTCGGCCGCGAGGCGCAGATACCGGCGCTGCTGGAAGCTTACCGCATTCCCTTTACTTTTTCCGATTCCCTGGTGCTTTGTCTGACGCTGCATAAGGGAATTACCCAGACTGTTGTCCGCTCCCTCGGCCTCCCTACCCCTGATTTTTTCGTTCTTTCGACACCGGAAGATTGGCTGAAGGTGCCGCTCCCCTTCCCCCTCTTTGCCAAACCGGTGGCTGAAGGAACAGGCAAAGGCATCAACGCCACCTCCAAAATTACTTCGACTGGGGAATTGGAGTTCCAATGCCGGTCGCTGATGGCTAAATTCAACCAGCCGGTTCTGGTGGAAACTTATTTGCCGGGACGGGAATTCACCGTCGGTATCGTCGGCACGGGCGGGGCCGCCCGGGTCCTGGGAGTGGTGGAAATCATCCTGAAAGAGGATGCGGAGCGGCATGCCTATTCCTATGTCAATAAGGAACATTATGGCGATCTGGTGGAATACCGGCTGGTCGACGACCCGGCGGCCCTCAAGGCGGCAGAGATTGCCCTGGCCGTCTGGCGGGGGCTCGGGTGCCGCGACGGCGGCCGCATCGACCTCCGCGCCGATGCAGCCGGTGAACCCCGCTTTCTGGAAATCAACCCTCTGGCGGGACTGCACCCCCGGCATTCCGATCTCCCCATTCTTTGCGCTCTAAAAGGCATCAGTTATGAACAGCTTATCGGGTATATTATGGAGTCAGCCTGGCAACGCCAGGAAGAACTCCGGGGGCCTCAACCGTGCAGGTAGCAGTTCTATATGGTAAAATAATGGCTGGGGCCCCCCAGGACGAGCAGGATGCCCTGGTGCAGGCGGACGCCGTTTCCCACAGCCTGGGCCGTTTGGGATATGATCCCGTCCCGGTCGCCCTTTCCTTGAATCTGGCCGCCACGATGGAGAAATTGCAAGCCTTGAAGCCCGCTTTTGTTTTCAACCTCCTCGAGGCCATCGAAGGCAAGGGCAACCTGATTGCCTGTGCACCTCTTATCCTGGACACCCTCCGCCTGCCCTATACGGGGGCGTCGGCGGAGGCCATGTTCCTGACCTCCGGCAAGACAGCGGCCAAACAAATTCTGCACCTCGCCGGAATAGCGACACCGGCTTGGTGGTCTCCGGCATCCGCCCCGCCGGCGGCGCTGCAACAGGCCTGGTTTATTATCAAATCGGTCTGGGAACACGCCTCTTGCGGTCTCGATGAGAGCGCCCTTACGTTTGCTTCCGACCCTGATGCCCTCACCGGGAAAATCAGAGACCTGGAAGAGCGCCTGGGGGGCAGTTGTTTCGCGGAAGCCTTCATTGACGGGCGGGAATTTAATGTTTCCCTGCTGGCCGGAAAAGGCGGGCCGGAGGTATTGCCGCCGGCCGAGATAATCTTTGCCGAATATCCCCCTCAGAAGGTGCGGATGGTCTGTTACCGCGCCAAATGGGTGCCGGGCTCTTTTGAATACGACCACACGCCGCGAAGTTTCACCTTTCCCCAAGACGACGCCCCCCTGTTGAAACGGCTCGCCGATATGGCTCTCCAGTGCTGGCAAGTCTTTAAACTGCGCGGCTATGCCCGCGTCGATTTCCGGATTGATAACGCCGGCCGGCCGTGGGTACTGGAGGTAAACGCCAATCCTTGCCTGTCACCCGACGGGGGTTTCGTAGCCGCTGCGGAACGGGCCGGCCTGGACTATGATGAATTGACAGCCAGGATCATCAAGGACATCCCGCGCGGGGCGCAGCGATGACGCCACCGGGATTGACTTACCGGCAGGAAGTTTGCCCGGCCGACCAGGAAGCAGTGCGCACCCTCGTCAGCTCCAGCGGCTTCTTTTCCGCGGAGGAAATCCTGATCGCTGTGGAACTGGTGGCGGAACGGCTTTCCCAAGGGGAAAAAAGCGGCTATTCTTTTCTCCTGGCCGAGGGGGAGGGACGCCTGGCCGGCTATACCTGCTTCGGCCCCGTGCCGGGCAGCCGGCACAGCTATGATCTGTACTGGATCGCCGTCGATAACGGCCTGCGCCGCCAGGGCATCGGGAAAGACCTGCTGTTCGGGAGCGAGGAGCTGATTTTGAAAAGCGGCGGCCGCAGGATATACATCGAGACCTCATCGCGCCCCCAATATGGAGGGACCGTGTCTTTTTATCAAGACTGCGGTTACCAAATAGCGGCCTTGCTGGAGGACTTTTACGCCCCCGCGGATGGCAAGATCATCCTGGTAAAGGCTTTATAAGTAAAAACATATTGCTATTTAAGGCATAATTGGATAGAAGGGTCGCGGGCAATGGGGTGCCGTCATTAGTGAGTTGGGAAGCCTGTTTGGCATATTTTTGCCGAATATGCTTTCGTAAACGCCCTTAGCCCGTTTAGCGGGGTCACGGATTCATCACCAGTAGCTTGGCAAAAAAGGAGATAAAGGATGCGTCTTATACCCAGGGAAGAGAAGTTCTTTGATCTCTTCGAGGAACTGGCCGCCAAAATTGAAGAAGGCGTTAAATTCTTTCTGGCGATGGTGCAAAAGTACGAGTATTCGGATGAGAATATCGCCCGGTTGAAGCAGATCGAACATGAAGCGGATATCATTACGCACACCACTTATGAGAAGATGCACAAGACCTTCCTCACCCCCTTGGACCGCGAGGATATTTACGCCCTGGTAAATAAGATGGACAGCGTCATCGATATGATCGAAGCCGCCGCCATGCGCCTGAACCTCTATAAGGTCAAAGAAACTTCCGAGGCGATCATCGAACTGGCTAAAATACTCGACAAGTCGGTCAACAAAATCAAGATCATCGTCCATGGCATGCGGGATATGAAAAACGCCCGCCAGATCCTGGACGCCTGCGTGGAAATCAATACCCTGGAAAATGACGGAGACGTGGTTTTAAGAATGACCATCGCCCGGTTGTTTGATGAGGAAAAGGATGTCTTTGAGCTGATCAAGTGGAAAGAAATATACGAGCGCCTGGAAGAGGCGATCGATGTCTGCGAAGACGTGTCCAACATTGCCGAAGGTATCGTTTTGAAACATGGATAACTCCCTCCTCTTTGTGCTTTTTGTTGTTGCCGTGGCCTTGGTTTTCGACTTCATCAACGGCTTTCACGATTCCGCCAACTCCATTTCCACCGTCGTTTCCACCCGGGTCCTTTCCCCGCGCCAAGCCGTCATGTGGGCGGCTTTTTTCAATTTTGTCGCCGCTTTTCTGATCGGCGTGCAGGTGGCAAAAACGATCGGCACCGGCATCATCGATCCGGCCATCATTGAGGATCACCTCGTCTTGGCCGCTTTAGGCGGGGCCATCATCTGGAATCTCATCACCTGGTATTTCGGCCTGCCCAGCAGCTCCTCCCACGCGCTGATCGGCGGTCTCATCGGCGTCGGCCTGATAAAGGGGGGCACGGGTGTCCTCGTATTCAAAGGGATTGCCAAGACGACCATCTTTATCTTTATTTCACCGGCGGTGGGTCTGCTGTTAGGATTGACACTGATGATCATCACGCTCAATCTCAGCCGCCACTCCAACGTTGCGAAAGCGAACACATTGTTCCGCAAGCTCCAACTGGCGTCGGCGGCAGCCTACAGCCTGGGACACGGCATGAATGACGCCCAGAAAACGATGGGCATCATTGCCATGGTGCTCTTCAGCCGGGGCTACCTGGGGACGGAATTCCACATCCCCTTCTGGATCGTGCTCCTCTGTCATGCGGTCATCGCCCTGGGAACGATGGCCGGGGGCTGGCGAATCGTCAAGACCATGGGCACCAAAATAACCAAGCTGCGGCCGATGGGAGGTTTTTGCGCCGAAACGGCGGCGGCCACCGCCATCATCGGAGCTTCCTTTGCCGGCATTCCCGTCAGCACGACCCATACCATTACGGGCGCGATCATGGGCGTCGGTGCCACGAAAAGATTGACGGCGGTGCGCTGGGGAGTGGCGGGCACCATAATCTGGGCCTGGCTACTGACTATTCCCGTTTCGGCGGCACTGGCCGCTTTTATCTATCTGGTGCTGGAAAACCTCGTCAATTGACAACAAATAATTCATATATATAGTAGAACGGGCTCAAGAGCCCGGATAGGTTATGGGGGTTGGTATGTTGAAAGAAAATAAGAACAGAAAATCATTCATCATGTTTCTACTCGCTTTTCTGGTCGCCTTTTTTATCGTCTCGCTGGTGGAAGTTGTGCGCTCCGTCTTGGCGCCGCAAGTGCCCGATCTGCAACTGGCATCCGCGGTGGTGCCGGGTGAAATGGCGCGCACACCCGTATCCTTTGCCGACCTGGCGGAGAGATTAAAGCCCTCGGTCGTTAACATCAGTACGACGAAGACGGTACGCTCGCAGGGGGGAATCTTGAGAGGTCCTTTCGGTGGTGCCGACCCCTTTAATCGCTTTTTTGGGGGTGACGATTTTTTCGAGAAATTTTTCGGTGAGAACCCGCAACGCGAGTTCAAACAGAAAAGCCTGGGGTCCGGTTTCATTATCAGCCAGGATGGTTACATCTTTACCAATAATCATGTTGTGGAGCAGGCGGATAAGATTCTGGTCAAGTTATCGGACGGGGAAAAGGAATTTGAGGCCAAGATCATCGGCAAGGATAGTAAAACGGATATAGCCTTGATCAAGATCAAGCCCGATAAGAACTTGACGGTCGTCGAGATCGGCGATTCCGACAAATTGCGCGTCGGTGAGTGGGTAATGGCGATCGGCAACCCCTTCGGCTTGGAACAAACAGTCACCGCCGGCATCGTGAGCGCCAAGGGCCGCGTAATCGGCGCTGGCCCCTATGATAATTTTATTCAGACCGATGCCTCCATAAATCCGGGCAACAGCGGTGGCCCCCTGTTCGGTATGGACGGCAGGGTGGTGGGTATCAATACCGCCATCGTCGCCCAGGGCCAAGGCATCGGCTTCGCCATTCCCATCAATATGGCCAATCGCATGCTGCCGGAACTAAAGACCAAGGGGGAGGTTTCGCGTGGTTGGCTGGGGGTTTCCATTCAGGATGTGACCGAGGAAATTGCCCGGAATCTGAAGTTGAAGAGTTCGGCCGGGGCCCTGATAGCGGAGGTATTCGAAGGGGATCCGGCGGATAAGGCGGGACTAAAGGCGGGTGATGTTGTCGTAGAAGTCAACGGCAGGACCATTAAGAGCTCTCATGATCTGCTGATGGTCGTCGCGGATTTTCATGTGGGCGAGAAGGTGGAGATAAAAGCAATCCGCGACGGCCAGGAAAAAACCTTTCAAGTGGTGATTTCCGAACGCAAAGAGAAGCCCGAGCTGGCAGCCGGGGGTGAGTATTTCGGCATGCGGGTACAGGAGATTACGCCGGATATAGCCAAACATCTGGGCATAGCGCAAAAATCGGGCGTTATAGTTGTGGATGTAAAAGAGGGAAGCCCCGCCGATGAAGCCGGAATTCGCCCGCAGGACCTTATTCTTCAGGTCAACAAGGTTAAAGTGAGCACCCGTAAGGAGTTTGAAAAAGAGATGGCCAAGGCGCCGGCTAAAGAAGGCGTCCTGCTTCTGATAAGACGCGGTAAGTTCAATACCTTTGTACCCATCCGTCCCTGATGAACTAAGGCTTTTACCTGATGGAACTGGAGAGCGATAGTGCGGGCCGTCTGCGGCGGATGTATGCGCTCCTGGACGCCCGCTTCGGGGAACTGCACTGGTGGCCCGCCGACGCGCCCTTCGAAGTTGTTGTCGGCGCCATTTTAACCCAGAATACGGCGTGGCGCAATGTCACCCTGGCCATTGCCAAATTGAAGGAAGCAGCGGTGCTTTCGCCCGGCGGGCTGGACGAGATCGGGGAGGACAGGCTGGCGGATTTGATCAGGTCCTCCGGTTATTACCGCATCAAGGCCGGCCGATTAAAGGCCCTGGTCAGGTTCCTGAAGGAGGAATATGGCGGCAGCATGGATTGCCTGGCCGCGGAAGAAACGGTCCTACTAAGGAGCAAGTTGCTGAAGGTGCACGGCATCGGGGAGGAAACCGCCGACAGCATCTTGCTCTATGCCTGCCAGAAACCCGTTTTTGTCGTTGATGCCTATACAAAACGGATCTTGATGCGCCACGCTATCATTGATGCCAAAGCGAGCTACGCCGAAGTACAAGCCCTCTTTATGAAAATTCTACCCCCCGATGTCCGCCTTTACAACCAGTTTCACGCCCTGATCGTCAATACGGGCAAGGAATTTTGCCGAAAAAAAGAACTCTGTCCACTCTGTCCCTTGCAGGAATTATCCTGAGCGAGGGGTGGGAGCGGCGGGCCCGCCAGGGAGATGGCAGAGGGAACGGGAGCGGCAACCAGGATCGCCTTTTTGTTAACTATTAATTAATAATATCAAATAATTATCCATTATGTTTCACGTGAAACATTTATTTTTTGACGTTTATTGCTCAATGCTCATTGCTGTTTTCCGCATCCTTATTTGCGCAATTTATATTTGATCATTTTCAGCTGCAGCCATTTTCTGCTTAACCCGAGTTCCGCTGCCGATTTTGCCACATTCCAGCCGCACTCTTCCAGCACCCTGCCGATCACCTGTTTTTCAACTTCTTCCTTTTGATCTTTCATGATTTCCCGGAAGGGTTTCAAATGCCCCTCCTGTTCAATACTCTCGGCCAGGGATATACTGGCCCTCATGTCTTCGGGAATGTTTTCGCCGGCGATTATATCTCCCTTGGCCATCAGCACCATTCTTTCCAACAGGTTCTCCAACTCCCTCACATTGCCCGGCCAATCATAGGCCAGGAAGAAATCCCGGACCTCCGGATCGGCACCCGCTACCTCTTTGCCCAACTTTTTATTGAATTTACGGATGAAATATTCCGTGAGGGGCAAAATATCTTCCCGGCGATTTCTCAAAGGAGGAATATGGATAGGAAAAACGTTCAGCCGGTAAAACAGGTCTTCGCGAAACTTGCCTTCCTTGACATCTTGCAGCAGATTGCGGTTCGTCGCGGCAATCAGACGGACGTCCACCTTGATCGTCCGCAACCCACCTACTCTTTCAAACTCCTGCTCCTGAAGGACCCGAAGCAGTTTCACCTGCATTTCTTTCGGCAGTTCGCCCACTTCATCAAGAAAAAGTGTTCCCCGATGGGCCAGTTCGAACTTACCGGGCTTGGTCACGACCGCCCCCGTAAAAGCGCCCTTTTCGTAGCCGAAGAGCTCGCTTTCCATCAAATTTTCCGCAATCGCCGCACAATTGATTTTTATAAAGGGATTTTGGCTGCGCCGGCTGTGGCGATGAATGGCGCCGGCAATCAGTTCCTTGCCGGTACCCGTCTCACCGGTAATAATCACGGTCGTCGTGGTGGGCGCCACCTGCCTGATGGTATCATAGACGGTGCGGATACTCTCGCTCCCTCCCATGAGACCGTCTCTTTCCGCTTCTTCCGGGCCCAGAAAGGGCTCCGTCGCATTCAAGCTATGCGTATTAACGGCTTTACGAGCAACGTTCTTCAGCTCCTCCTGCTCAAAGGGCTTCGTAATGTAATCGAAGGCGCCTTTTTTCAAGGCATCCACGGCCGTTGCGATCGTACCATGGGCAGTAATGATGATCACCGGCGTGGCGGGGTAATCCCTCACGACCCGGGACAGAAGTTCCATGCCGTCCAGATTCGGCATTTTCAGGTCCGTAACAACGGCTGCATAGTCCTCCTTCTTCAGCAGTTCCAAGGCATCCCGGCCGTCCGCCGCCGTCGCCACCTCAAAACCCTCCTTCTCGAGCATGGCACTCAAAACCCGCCGCATATTCAATTCATCATCTACCACCAGGATCTTATACATGCTTCCTGCTCGCCACTGCCCGCGATTCCGGTTCCACGGCACTCCGTGCCGTTCGTGCCGGTCTTTCTTCAGCTGTTGACTGCTGCGGCGGATTTTTCAACCGCACATTGAATTGCGTCCCCTGCCCTACTGTCGATTTAACGCGGATCTCGCCGCCGTGATTTCTGATAATGCGCTGGCAAATGGCCAGTCCCAATCCCACCCCTCGTTCCTTCGTCGTATAAAAAGGTTTAAAAATATTTTTTAGATCTCCCTTCCTGATGCCCTTGCCCGTATCCCGCATCACTATTTCCACAGCTTCGCTGTTTTCACCGGCCCCCACGGCCGTGGATATGCTCAGCTTACCGCCTTCGGGCATGGCATCAATCGCATTAAAAGCTATATTCAGGATTACCTGGATTACCTGCTCGCCATCCACCGCCATCAGCGGCAGCCGGGGCTGCAAATCCACTTCCAGGGCAATCTTTTCCGCAATTTTGTTGGTCCGGATCAGGGAAACGGCCTTTTCCATGATGTCATTGATATTCCGTTCCTTCAAGTTGACCGTATGGGGCTTGGCATAATTGAGAAATTGAGTCACCACGCCGTTCAGCCGGTCCACCTCCTCGATAATTACACCGAGGAATTTACCGTTTTCCCCCGTGCCGATTTCGGAACTCAAGTATTGTGCCGCCCCCTTAATGGAACCCAGGGGATTCCTGATCTCATGGGCAAAAACCGGCGCCATTTCCTCCAGCAGCAGCGCCCGCTCACGCTCCAGCTTGGCATCCAAGGCATATAGCGACGTAAAGGCATCCTTGCTTTTGGGATATATGACACTGAAGATCTTTTCCAGAATAATTTTGAAGGGCGAGATGGAAATGACAATCGTAAAGCAGGCCACTAAAACATGCGTAAAGGGGGGCAACGCGGTGTGACCGAACAAATTGATCACGAGATAAAACAGTACCACTGCAAAGGCCGTAACGATGGAAACAAGCAGGGCTTTCACCATCAGCTCGTGCAATTCCGTCAGATGCGGATAGGCAATGATGAGCAGGATGAAATACAAAAGCCCCGCGATCACCAGATTGGAAAGCGGCGGGAAACCAAGGCCAAAATAATACAAGGCGTCTAAAGCACTGAGACATACTGCTATCGGCACGGCGATGGCCAGATATCCCATCCGCCTCTTTTCCCCACTGTCCGCCCTGGTTTTGATATAGATCAGCAGGGACAAATAGCTAACCGCCAAGATGAAGGAAAAGTAAAACATCAACAAAGGACGCAAGTAGGAAGACTGACGGAGGGGAGTAAAAAAAAGCATGCCGATGGCCAGGCCAAAAAGAAAGGCGGAGAGTGCGTCGTCCTTAGAAAACAAGGTCTGACCATGCAGGAAGCGCCGGGTAAAGATGATGGCCAGCGGGGGAATCGATATCAATCCCAGATATTCAATTAACTGAATATATTCGGTCCTGAATATTCCATGGAAAAAAGCTGCCGTCTTAAAGACGAATATCGCCAGGCAGAGAGAGGCAAAAGACAATTGTACCGGATCATTTTTCTTCTGGATGACCAGAGAAACAGCCATAATCAGACTGGCCACTGCCAGGGTAAACGTTTCCACAATAAACCTTCCTGTCAACCGGTAATAACAAGTTGATCCGGGGGGCATGTTATAGTCAACAGGTCCCGAAGTCAAGGACCTGCGAATAAATTTTCGCACCGTGAAGTTAATTATACACTAGGAGCCCGTCTTTTTGCGCTGCGCCGGCAACGGCCATTATATCTTATCACCGTATATTCGCACTGTTACACCATGCTGGACACACCGCTCCTGCATCAGACACTTTGGCATATTTATTGCTCATAAGTTATCGCCTTGGGCGGCGGCCAGAAGTAAACTAAAAGAGATTTTTGCTGGAGTGATAAAGTGATGATGGAAAAGATCGCAGCGGTAGCTTTCCCCGGTCAGGGTGCACAACGGCCGGGAATGGGCAAGGATTTTTACGATGATCTCGCCGTCGCCAGGCAAACTTATGAAGAGGCTTCCGCCGCCCTCGGTTGGGACGTTGCCGCCCTCTGCTTCGCCGAAGATGAGCGCCTGAACCTGACCGAATATACCCAGCCCTGCCTCCTGACCACGGAAATAGCCGCTTTCAGAAGCATAAATTTTCGCTATGGCTTTGCTCCCCGTTTTTTCGGCGGGCACAGCCTCGGGGAATTTACTGCCCTCGTGGCTGCCGAAGTGGTCCCCTTGGCTGAAGCGGTAAAAATTGTCCATCTCCGCGGCCAGCTCATGCAGCAGGCAGTCCCCGTAGGAATAGGCGGCATGGCGGCGGTCATCGCCGACCCTTTGGATATGCCGGTCCTGCGGCACGCCCTGCAAGACCTGCCCCTCGATGTAGCAAACGACAACTCCGCCCGCCAAGTAGTCATCAGCGGCCATCTGAGCGCCTTACCGGAAGCGGAAAAGCGCTTGCGCGCCGCCTTCGGCAATGACCGGGGCTTTCGCTTCGTGCCCCTTAACGTCAGCGCCCCCTTTCACAGCCGCTTCATGAAATCCATAGAAGAACCTTTCCGGGAGGTACTCCGCGTAGCGGAAAAAGACCTTCGGCCCGCCAATGCTGCCAGGGTTACCTCTAATTTCAGCGGGGACTTTCACTCCACCGACCCGCAGGAAATCCTCTCCCGCCTTACAGCACAGTTGAGTAACACCGTCCGCTGGGTAGCCAACATGAAGTCCCTGACGGCGGAAACTGGTGCGATCTATGAAATAGGCCCCAGCCGCCCGCTGCGGGATTTTTTCAAGACCATCGATGCCGACTGCCTGTCCATCACCAGCCTCTCGGCGGCCGAACGCGCCTTCCGCGATGGCAATTGAAGCATAAGAAATAATTAATGCAGGAGTATACCAATGGATTTCAAGCTCACGGAAAATCAGCAGATGTATGTCGACATGGTGAAGAGATTTGTCAAAGCCGAGATTCTACCTCAGGTCATCAGCCTGGACAAGGAACACGGCTTTCCCTGGGAGATCATCAATAAGGCCTGGGAACTGGGACTGCTGAACCTCTCCATCCCTGAATCCCTCAAGGGGTTTGAGGTGGATGTGGTATCGACCGCCCTCATTATCAAAGAACTTTCTTACGGCGATACGGGCATCTCCACCTCGGCCATGTGCAATGACCTGGCCAACACCGTAATCGTCCAGCACGGCACCCCGGAGCAGCATGATGCCTTTCTCGCCCCCTTTGTCGAGGCGCCGCTTTTGGCCTCTTTTTGCCTGACAGAGCCCGGCGCCGGTTCGGACAACCTCGCCATGACGACCTTCATCCAAAAGCGCGGCGACGGCAATTACGTCTTAAATGGGGCCAAATGTTTCATCACCAATGCCTCCCTGGCCTCCCAATTTACCGTTTTTTGCAAAGTCGGCAAACCGACCAGCCAGTTACTGGCCTGCGTCATCGTGCCGGCCCCGCCGGTGGCGCCGCAGCCCGGCAACAAATACCAGCCCTCCGCCAGGGTTGTCGAACTTCCCACCGGCGGCCGGATCATCATCGGCAAGCCGGAAGATAAGCTGGGACAGCATCTTTCCAATACGGCCAGCGTCACCTTCGAAGATGTCGTCATCGAACCGCACCAGATTATCGGCGACCGGAGAATGGGTTTCGCCTATGTCATTGACGTCCTGGATTTTGCCCGTCCCATGGTGGCCGCGATCGGCGTGGGGCTCGCCCACCGCGCCTGGGACGTGACCCTTGCTTATACCCGGGAACGCCGCCAGTTCGGCCAGCGTCTCTGCGATCTGCCCATTGTCCGCGACACCCTGGTGCAAATGTGGAAAAAGCTGGAACTGGCGGAGCTGGCGCTCATGAAGGCCGCCTGCAAGGTCGCGGAACATGCCCCCGACCGGGGACTTTATGCTTCCCTGGCCAAGAATGCCGCGGCCGAAGCGGCGCTTTTCTGCGCCAATGAAGGCCTCCACCTGCACGGCGGTTACGGCTTTATGACGGAATATGAAATCTCCAAACTCGTCAGGGATGCGCAGATTATCGACATTTATGAAGGCGTGCGGGAAGTGCAAAACATGATCATGGGACGGGCTTTGATTTAATATGCTGTATTTACATGGTATCGGACATTTTTACCCGGAAAACATCATCTCCAACCGGTTTCTCGAAGAGCTGGATATCGGCACCACCGAGGATTGGATATTGGAAAGGGTGGGCATCCATACGCGCCATACGGTGCTGCCGCTCGATTATATCCGGCTGACTAAAAACCAGGACCTGCGCGCTGCCTTCGAGGCGGCTTTGTACACCAATATCCAGACAGGCGCCGCCGCCGCCAGAATGGCTATGCAACGGGCGGGGCTGAAGCCGAGCGATATAGGTCTCGTGATTTCAGGTAGTTGTACGCCCGACAATCTGACACCCGCCGAAGCGGCGACGATCGCTGCGGAACTGGGCATCGAAGTTCCCTGTTTTGACATCAATTCGGCCTGCAGCACCTTTGGCATGCAGATCAACTTTCTGGCCAACATGAAGCCGGAAGCCTTGCCGCCCTATGTATTGGTCGTCAATCCGGAGAATATGACGCGCAGCGTGAATTATGCCGATCGCAGCACGGCGGTCCTATTTGGCGACGGCAGCTCGGCAGCGGTTGTTTCCGCCAGCTTGCCTTCACCAAAGGCTTTTGTCTCCTGTTTTTACGACTCCAAACCTTCGGCCTGGGAAAAAGTCAGCATCCCCCGCCTGGGTTACTTTCAGCAGGACGGCAACGCCGTGCAACGGTTCGCCATTCACAAGACCACCGAATCGGTGCGCCTGCTGAAGGAATCATCCCCCGTGCACGGCAACCGCTTTAAATTCATTGGCCATCAGGCCAATCTCAGCATGCTGAATACTGTCTGCGAACGGGCCGAAATAAAACCCGAAAACCACTGGCACAACGTGGCGCGATATGGTAATACCGGCTGCTCCGGCGCCCCAGCTGTCCTGAGCCAGCATTGGGATGACCTGGAGCCGGGACATCACGTGGCCATCTCCCTGGTAGGGGCAGGGCTCACCTGGACGCATATGCTGCTTACGGTGGAGGAACAATAATGAACTATCAGGAGTTTCTGGCCTGCGATCATTTCGCCAAGGAAGACCTGGTCGCTTTTTCCTACGGGAAGCTCGTCCAGGATGCCCCGGAAGGATTCGACGGCCGCCTGCCGGCGCCGCCCTTTCTCATGGTGGACCGCATCTTGAGTATCACCGGCGACACCAGGCACGGCAAAATCGTCGCCGAACAGGATGTCCGGTTTGACGCCTGGTACTTTCAATGCCATATGCCCGGCGACCCTGTCCATCCCGGTTGTCTATGCGTCGATGCTGTTTGGCAATTACTGGGATTCTACTGCATCTGGCGCGGCGCTCTGGGCGCCGGAAGGGCTTTAGGCTGCGGCGAGGTTTTCTTTAACGGCCAGGTACGCCCCTTTAACAAGTGCGTACGCTATGAAATTGCCATCAAGCGCTTTTCGCATCTGCGAGTATCAGGCGCCACTGTAGTCATCGGCGATGCCAAAATCTTTGTGGATGACGAACATATAGTAGACGTCGCGGACGCCCGCAGCGGTATTTTCCGGGGTATCGTCTATCCCGATTATCCCCTGCTTTCCACCAATGCCGTGGGCGGGCAAATGAAAGGGACATCATGACGGACAAACCTGTTGCCATTGTTACCGGCGGCGGAAGAGGCATCGGCGCCGCCTGTTGCCGTGCCCTCGCCCGGGAGGGCTTCCGGGTGGGCATCCATTACCGGACGAGCAGCCGGGAAGCGCAGAACATCCTGGCGGAAATCGGCGACGGTTTTCTGCTCCAGGCGGACCTGGCCGATATCGACCAGCTGGAAAGAATGCTGGCCGGTTTAAAAGGGGAGACCGCCCATGTGGAAGTGTTGGTAAACAATGCCGGCATGTCCATCAACGCCGACATCAACTCCATGAGAATCGAACAATTCGATGAACAGCGCGCCCTGACGAGGGGCATCTGGTACCTGGCCAAAAGGATACTCCGGATGTTCATGCTGCGGAAAGGCAGCGGCCGCATTATCAATATCTCCAGCGTTGTGGGGCACATGGGAAATCCGGGCCAGATCCCCTATACCATGGAAAAGGCCGCCCTGGACGCCTTGACCAAATCACTGGCCAGAGAATTGCAAGGGCGCAATATTCTGGTTAATTCTGTGGCGCCGGGTTTTATCGCTACGGAAATGACAGAGGTAATGCCGGAAGAGGCCAAGGCCCGGATCCTGGCCAGCATTCCCCTGGGTCGGATCGGCTCGCCGGAGGAGGTAGCGGAAGTGGTCGCTTTTCTTGCCACCAAAGGGTCCTACATTACGGGCAGCGTCGTCCATGTGAACGGAGGGCTTTATGGCGGCTGACCAAGAAATGCGGGACACTGTTTTGCAGAGCGTGCCCCAGCAGCACCCCTTTCGTTTTATCGACGAAATCCTGGAGCTGGACGAAGACCGAATCGTTGGCGCTTACCGTTTTCGCGAGGATGAATATTTCTATCGGGGACATTTTCCCGATCGTCCCATCACGCCGGGTGTCCTGCTCATCGAAGCAATGGCGCAAACGGGGGTTGTCGCGCTGGGGCTTTACCTGACCATGCTGCAAGGCCAAGACTCGTTTCGCGAGGCCGGCAAGATGATCACGCTTTTCACCATGGCCGAGGAGGTGGAGTTTGACGGTATTGTCCTCCCCGGAGAAAGGGTGATTGTGCGGGGCGAAAAAATCTATTTTCGCCGGAACAGTTTGAAAACCAGGGTAAGAATGGAAAGGGAAAACGGTGAGTTGGTATGCAGCGGTATCTTAGCGGGAACAGGAGTGATGTTGAATGAGACCTAGAGTTGTTGTGACGGGAATGGGAGTCGTTGCGCCGAATGGCCACGGGCTGGACGATTATGAGGCGGCCCTGCGGGAAGGCAAATCCGGGATCCGCTTTATTCCGGCGCTCCGCGAACTCAATTTTGGTTGTCAAGTAGGCGGAGTTCCTCAGGATTTTGATACTATTTGCCGGCGGTACCTGGATGAAGAGAAGATGTTGTCCATCAATGACAACATCGGCTATGCCTCCGTTGCCGCCATGGATGCCTGGACCGATGCCGGTTTTGAGATTCCCGCCGCCAGCGATGAAACGGTGGACTGGGACACGGGGGCCATCGTCGGGTCCGGGATTGGCGGGATGGAAACCATTGCCGGTACGGTCGTACCGATGGTCAATGAGGGAAAAGTCCGGCGCATGGGAAGCAGCATCGTGGAAAGGGTAATGAACAGCGCCACCAGCGCGCGTGTGGGGGGGCTCTTGGCCCTGGGGAACCAGGTGACGTCAAATTCTTCCGCTTGCAGCACCGGTAACGAGGCGATCATCGAAGGCGTGCTGCGCATCCGCGCCGGCCTGGCCAAACGTATTTTAGCCGGCGGCAGCGAAGGTTCTTCTCCTTACATCTGGGCCGGCTTCGACGCCATGCGCGTCATCGCCCGCAAGTATAACGATCAGCCCGATCGGGCGTCCCGCCCCTTGAGCGCCTCGGCCAACGGTTTCGTCCCGGGATCCGGAAGCGCGATGCTCCTGCTGGAAGACCTGGAAACGGCGCTCGCCCGGGGGGCGCGCATCTATGCAGAGGTACTGGGCGGATATGTCAATTGCGGCGGCCAAAGACAGGGGGGCTCCATGACGGCGCCCAACCCCGAGGGCGTAAGGAGGTGCATCAAAGGCGCGGTAGCGGACGCGAAAATCGATCCGCAAACGATCGACGCCATCAACGGACACCTCACCGCCACCTTCGCCGACCCTTACGAAGTCGATAACTGGGCCGCCGCTCTCGGACGGAATCCGGATAATTTCCCCCACATCAATTCGACCAAGTCGATGATCGGCCACTGTCTGGGGGCGGCCGGGGCGTTGGAATGCGTGGCCGTGGTCCTGCAATTGGACAAGGGATTTATCCACCCTTCGATTAATTGCGAAGACTTGCATCCCCATCTGGAGGCCTTTGCCGGCAAAATTCCTCAACAGGTCATTGTCGACCCGCAGTTGGAGATTATTGCCAAGGCCGGCTTCGGTTTTGGCGATGTGAACAGCTGTTTGATCTTTAAGAAATGGAAATAATTAATTTTTGTTAAAAGGAGCAGTAAAAATGGAAGAGAAGAAAATTTACGACGAATTTATCAACATTATCAAGATCTACGCCAAAGATACCTCGCTGGTGGAAAAGGCAACCAAGGAAACTCACATCCTGAACGACCTGAAGGTCAATTCCGCCCGGCTGGTGGATATTATCATCAAATGCG
>Ga0209514_10003875_pt1 | contig 20778 bp, 23 predicted proteins | sample Subgrocontami58m_FD_187452 | JGI IMG/M metagenome (GOLD analysis project Ga0209514, IMG submission 187452) | Subsurface groundwater microbial communities from S. Glens Falls, New York, USA - GMW37 contaminated, 5.8 m (SPAdes) (version 3) | ecosystem: Environmental > Aquatic > Deep subsurface >...
AGAAGCAAAGAGAAAATTCTGGACATACCAAGTTATTAAGCGGTATGCCGATGAAAAATTGAAATTATTTAATTGAAGATTAAGAAATGTAAATCCTTTTAGGATTTATGCAACACTGCAGGTATTTAAATCTTTCTGTTCTGTTGTTATTTTGCAGAGGTTACAGAAATTGTTTTTTTGTTCATCTAGGAACAAACTCTACCTGTTCAAAATTCTTAAATTCTTTATCTCCTGTTAAGAAAAGCATCTCTTCATTTAGGCATATTGAATACCCTAAACAATCTGCATAAGAAAGTCTTTGTTTTTTATTATCGAACTTGATTTGTGATGCTAAGAAAACATGCTCATCTTTAATCTGAAAAACTAGGCGCCTAAATTGAAAAAAATATTTCTTTGCCATAGTATCATTAAAATCTCTCAATAAAACATAATACATTTCATATAGATTAAAAATAGAAGTAAAGAGCTCAAATTTTAAAAATCCCCTATATTTTTCATTACCTCTTATTATTTCTACGATGGCGTAAGTATCTAAAAAATATTTATTCATCCTTAAATTCCTCTTTTCTTATTTCGTTTTTTAATTTCTGAGAATCTATTTTCCAATTTCTTAATGAACCAAATACTTTCTTTATCGGCGATATTTTTTCTATTTCAATTATCACTTCTTCTCCCTCTTCGAGATTTTTATATCTTAATATTTCACTAGGCACGACTACCCCGATTGAATTTCCCCATCTCCTTAATACTCCTTGTATAGCCATTTTGTATAATTATACATTAAGTCTAATATTTAAATGTTTTGTTTATATTTTTCAAACGAAGCATTCAACTTATTAAATGCTTCTTTGGAATTATGAGATTGAGAAATGAAAGAGCCAGAATTGACTAAATTAACACCGAGTTTTGCGAGTTTTTTAATTGACTTTTCATTGACTCCGCCGTCAACCTGAATTTTTATCTTTTTATTTATTTTTCTTAATTGTTCGATTTTCTTGTAAACTTTTGGAATAAAAAATTGGTGTTCTTTTCCAGGATGTACGCCAAGAAATAAAACCCCGTTTAATCTTGATAAATAGGGGATTATTGAATTTATTGGCGTTTCTGGATTAATTGCCAGGAAGACTTTTAACTTTCCTTGTTTTATTAAATTGATTGCCTTTTCAATGTTTTTTGTTGATTCAATATGAAAAATTATCTTACTAAAACCTTTTTCCTTTAAGATTTTTATATATTTTTCAGGATAGTATAACATTAAATGCGCCTCGAAGTTTTTTTTATATTTTTTCAGATTAGGCATTTCTGAAATAGGCAAGGATTTTGCTTTTACAAACTTTCCATCCATAAAATCTATTTGGATTTTATTTGTTAAATTAATTATATTGTCAAATCGTTTTTCAAATTGTTTCTTTGACTTTGCAAATATGGTGGGGATTATTGACGACATTTTATTTATTTTCAAACATTTCAATTTTCTTTAGCCTTCTTTTGTGCCTTTCTTCTTCTGAAAAAGGAGTTTTAAGCCAAAGACTAACAGCTTTTATTGCTTCTTTTTCATTTATGAATCGAGCGCCTAGAGAAAGGATATTTGAATTATTGTGTTCTTTTGATAATTTTATTATATCTTCATTATACGAATACAAAACAACTGCTCTTATTCCTGTTACTTTGTTTGAGACTATTGCCTCGCCCTGTCCTGAACCTCCAATAATAATTCCAAGAGAATTTTTATCTTGAGAAACTTTATTTGCGACAGGAATTATATAATCTGGGTAGTCGTCTTGCTCATCAAGGGTGTATGGTCCAAGGTCATCGTAAACTACTTTGATGGAACTAAGATATTTTGCTATTTTCTCTTTTAATTCAAAGCCTGTGTGGTCTGAAGCTAGGTAAATTATCTTTTTCTTTTTTATCATTCCATTTGTAGAACAAATCGAGTTATAAATCTTTTTTATTGGGTGAACAACAAACTATTTAAGCTGGGACAACTAGACAGGCGAATGTTAAGAGGTGAAAGATGTTAGAGATGCTTATTAATCCGAAAAAAGCTGAAAGAAGGCCTTGGGAGATGTTTTTTATTGGTTTCTTATATTCGAGTATTTCTGTAGTGCTGGTACACTGGATATTTAGACAGGACGCGGTTTTATCCAAATATGGGGGAATTCTAGTTATCTTGTTTACTGTTTTACTGTCTTTACCTTTTGTATATTACACTCTAAGATTTGAAGAAAAAAGAATTGTGAAAAACAGGGGGAGCATTGAATTATTAAAGCAGCATAGAAAAGCTATTTATGCTTTCTTATGGCTGTTTATAGGATTTACCATAGCTTTTGCTTTTTGGGATATTATTCTGCCAACTACTGAAAGCTATAAAGCCCAGATAGAAACTTATTGTATGATAAATAGACCGACAAATTTTAATGAATGTGTAACCCAATATGGAATAAAGAATGCTCCAGTTGTAAGCCCGTTTCTTACAAATAAAGAAAGATTATTTTTAATTTTTACTAACAATATATATGTGCTGCTTTTTACTTTGGTTTTCTCATTAATTTTCGGAGCGGGAGTGATTTTTATATTGGCCTGGAATGCAAGCGTCATAGGGGCTGCAATCGGTATTTTTACTGACTACCAATTGAAAGAATTACCTTTGGGTTTGCTTAGATTTTTCATTCATGGAATCCCTGAAATAGCTTCTTATTTTATAGTTGCCCTTGCAGGAGGGATGGTGTCGGTTGCAGTTGTAAAGCATGAAACTGGAACAGATAAATTCTGGGAGGTTTTACAAGACTCGTTAAACTTGATTATTTTAGCAGTTGTTGTTTTATTTGCTGCTGCGGTGATGGAAGTTTTTTTGACTCCGCTGCTGTTTTGATATAGGTCTTCCAGTTGATTAAGTTACCTAAAAAGGGGAAGACCTATTAGAGAATCCCCAACTAAAAGTAACCCAATCATGGGGATTATCTATATAATCTAAACTTGAATTTACTACATTAAACAATTGCTAATGTTATTTACTCACAAAAAATAGTCTTTGTTTGACAGATGAATTAATTTGATGAACGTTATAATAATAAACGAACATCTTGATATAGAAATCATAAGTTGTTTATAGAAATCAGTTAAAATCAACAACAAAATTCAGAAAAAAACACTAAGTGACAAATGTTCCCGGGTAACATTTTTCGTATTTGGTTGAACTGACGAGGTCAAGATGATAAGGAGAGTTAGCAAAATCTTTCTACTCCTCGAGCAAGATAAGATTATCTGACGATAATTGAAGCGTAAAGAGAAAATAACCACGCGGGGACAAAATTAATTTTCTTGTTTCCAATCATCTCTTCTCCAAATCTATCCTTGCTAACTATCCAGCCTTCATTCAATTTAAAAATATCTAAAAACCTGAGCACCCCCTTCAAATCGTCTCTTTCAATGTTGTTTCTATATTTTATTTCTACAGGTTTGTTTTTAACTATAACATCAACTTCGTTTCCATAATCATCCCTCCAAAAAAATTTATCGCCAAACAAACTTTCAACATACTGCCCCAAAATTTTTTCTACTAACATTTCCTTATTATACCCCATTACAGAAAAAGCTAAGGAGGGATGAACTACATAAACTTTCTTCCTCTTTTTTATTCCCTTGGATATGTTTTTTGAATATATTTCAGCAATTTTAATTAAATAAGACTTTTCTAGATAAAAAAGATAGTTTGTAATTGTTCCATAATCTGCATTAAATAAACTGCATAAATTTTTTATCTCGTACAAATCAGAGGAATGATCGCATATGTATCTAAATAAATCAAAAAGGAGATCTCTTCTTTTTATCTCGAAAACCCTCGGCAGATCTCTATAGATTATTTTCTTGACTACTAGCTCATTAAGATATTTTCTTATAATTTCATCTTCTTTTTCGTTGATTATCTCGGGAAATGCCCCATTGTAGAGATAATTAAGAAATTCTGATTCATAAAATTCTTTTTCTGACAACATTCCTTCATAAATTTCTTTAATTTCCTTTTTTATCTCAATCTTGTGCCCTTTTAAAAGCAAATACTCTTTAAAACTCAATGTTTCTAATTTAAAAGTCACGATTCGCCCAGCCAAACTTTCTTTTGCTTTCGTTATCTCTAAAGATTCAGAACCAGAAATAACAAGCTTAACATTTCTTGTATCATAATATCTTTTTAACACTCCCTGCCAATCCTTTATATAGTGTATCTCATCAAGAAAGATATATTTAGATTTCATAACATTTAGAAAATAATCTATGATAAACAACAGGGTTTCTTTTGTTTGAGTCTCTTCTTCATCAAAAGAAAAAAAAGCAGGCTTTTCTATATTCTGCATTAATTGTTTCATAATTACTGTTTTACCAACCCTTCTCAACCCCGTTATTGCAATAATCTGTTTTTTATCAATCCATTTTGAGATCTCAAGATAAAGATCTCTCTTAAAAATAGGTATTTCAACAGCTTTTCCAATTAATTGTGGATTATATTCTTGAATAAGCCTTATTGTGTATTCTTTATTCATATATCTCTATTTGTTCTGGAGTTTATAAAGGTTCCGACCCAATTAATCCCCATATTTAACTTGGTTGTAACCTAATTAATTCCCATGTCTAATCTGGTTATGACCTGATTTTGCTCATTCAATCATTTTAATAATGTGATTTTATGTTCTGGTATTGCGATACCAGGACATTTATAAATACCTGGGTATTACAATACTAATGCACGATTTAGTCTTATTAAATCATTATTGAAAGAGAAATATGTTAGGAAAATTAAATGAATTGTTTCATAAAATTTATACTAATTTTAAGTTAGATTATAGATTTATTACTACTTCAAATTTAAAATTTTTGGAAAAGATAAGTTATAATTTTAATAAGTATCTTTGTATATTTACAAATAAAAGAAAGATAAAATACCTGGGTAAAGAATTTGCCTATGACAATCGGTTCGTGCCTGCAATACTTCAGAATTATCCTAGAGAAATACTAGAAATAGATAAAACTATTAATTTAGATAATATCAAAGAAGTTTTGGATGTTGGCGCAAATATCGGACAATTTTCCTTCACCTTAAATAAATTTTTCCCAGATATACATATATACTCATTTGAACCCAACAAATTGATATTTCATTTATTAGAAGAGAATGTTAAAGAACTGAAAAAAGTTAAGATTTATAACTATGGCCTGGGCAAATCTGAAGGGAAAAAAAATTTATATTTCTCTAAATCCGCTTCCGCAGAGGGCAGCTTTTATAAAGAAAATATGAGTCAGAATTATTTGAGGAAAGACATTCTAGAAACAAATGTGGAAATCTTAAAACTCACAAGAAACAATTTAAAGAACCTCGGAATACCTAAGAAGGTTGATTTAGTTAAAATTGATGTTGAAGGAGCTGAACTCGAAGTTTTGGAGTCATTAAAAGAGCTTGAGTTTGATTATTTATATATTGAAGTTTCTGTTAAAAGAAAGGGAGGTACATTAAATGAAATTTCTAATTTAATAAGGAAAAAATTAGAAAAGACTCCAAAACTAATATACTATTATTTGCCAGAAAAAAATTCTCCGGTCGCTAATGCTCTTTTCTTGTTAAAAAATAACGATTAAAGATGAAACATTTATAAAAGAGTGTTTTTATCATTTAAATAATAAGAAAAATGGAAGAAGATAATATTGTAAAAGAAGAGAATGCCCTTATTGAAGACAAGTCTGGAAAAGTTTCAGAAGAAGAGATAATTAGGATAAGAAAAGATAAAATTGTTAAATTTTTTAAAACAAACTATAATTGGATAACTTACGTTGTTCTTGCGTTTATAGTTTATTTAGCTGTAAAAATAAGAACAAGCAACCTTGTGGGATTAAAAGATATCACAACTGGAACTTGGACTTTAGGGCCAGATCTAGATCCTTTCTTATTTTTACGCTGGGCAAAGTATATTTTTGAACATGGAAGTATAATGGCTAATGATGCTATGAGATATGTGCCTTTGGGGTATGACACTCGAGGAGAGATGATGTTATTATCTTATATGATTGTTTGGTTTCATAAAATAGCAGCATATTTTGGTTCAACTTCGATAACTCAATCTGCAGTTTTGTTTCCGGTTTTTATGTTTGGCCTAACGATTATTGCATTTTTCTTTATGACTAGAAAAATATTTCTGAAGAGTTTGGGAGAGAAAATCGCCAACATTATTGCTTTGATTTCTTCTTTTTTCTTAAGCGTGATGCCTTCTTTATTGCCTAGGACTATTGCCGGAATTCCTGAAAAGGAATCTGCTGCCTTTTTATTTATGTTCCTGACATTTTATTTCTTTTTATGTGCTTGGGAGTCTGATAAAAAATATGGAAAGTATGTTTATGCTGTCCTAGCTGGAATTTCTACAGGGACAATGGCTTTGATTTGGGGAGGCATTGTTTTTATATTTTTAACAATTGGACCAGCAGTGTTTATAGCTTTTTTATTGGGAAGTGTTGATAAAAAAAGATTGTATGTTTACGGAATTTGGATATTATCTTCATTTATGCTCATGCATCCTTTTTCTACTAGATATTCTTACAAAGATCTTTTTACTTCGATAGATACTGGAGCAGTATTTTTAGTATTCTTGATAATTGCATTTCATATATTTGTATTTGAGGTTAAATTAAAACATAATCCAAAAGTTAAAAAATTACATAAAATTCCCCCTCAATTATTGTCTGCAGCGATAATTATAATTGTCGGATTTGTGTTGGTTAGCCTATTTTTTGGACCTTCGGATTTGGCTTCTAAGTTTAGTGCTGTAAAGGATACTTTAATTAAACCTGCCACCAGCAGACTAATTCAAACTGTGGCAGAAAACAGACAACCCTATTTTAATGAATGGTCTAGTAGTTTTGGACCGCAGATAAGAGGCATTCCTTTGACATTTTGGCTATTTTTTGTTGGCTCTGTTTATTTGTTTTACAATGCTATTAGTACTGTAAAAAATAAAGATAGAATAGTGTTAACTTTATCTTATTTAGGGTTTTTATTGGCTCTGATATTTAGCAGATATGCTCCTGATAAAGTATTAAACGGCACAAATTTTCAGAGTCTGTTTATTTATGCTTTAGGATTTATTGTTTTTATAGGAGTTATTGGATATTACTACTATCAATACCATAAAAATAAAGAAGAAGAAAAATTAAAGAAAATTGAATTTAGTTTTATTTTAATATTCTCATTATTTTTCTTAAGCCTTGTTGCTGCGAGGGCATCTGTCAGGACAATTATGGTTTTAGTGCCTGCTGCTTCAATTATTGTGGCGTATCTAAACGTTGTATTTTTTAATTATACAATTAGGATAAAGAAAGAAAATTTAAAAGTAATTGCTTTGGCATTTAGTGTAATTATAATTATTTCAACTGTATTTTCTGGGTACTCATTTTATAAATCGGTAAGCGCTGAAGCTCAAGTTTATGTTCCTTCAATATATACGCAGCAATGGCAAAAGGCAATGGCTTGGGTAAGAGAAAATACACCTGAAAATGCGGTTTTTGGGCATTGGTGGGATTATGGATATTGGTTGCAAAGTATTGGAGAAAGAGCAACTGTTCTTGATGGGGGCAACGCCCTGTCTTATTGGAATCATTTAATGGGAAGGTATGCTTTAACAGGAACAAGCGATAAAGACGCTTTAGAATTTTTATATGCTCATAATACGACTCACTTTTTAATTGATTCTACGGATATTGGAAAATATTCTGCATTTTCAACTATTGGGGGGGATATTAATTATGACAGGGCTAGTTTCATTTCCACATTTTATAAAGATGTTAATCAGGTGCAAGAAAAAAAGAATTCAACAGTCTTTGTTTATGCAGGAGGAATTGGATTAGATGCAGATATTGTTTACCAAGAAAATGGAACTAGAATATTTTTACCGTCTGGGCAGGCAGGATTGGGAGGGGTATTAGTGGAGAAAGATAAAAATGGTGCCATGGTTACACAACCTAAAGGAGTATTCGTTTATCAGGGGAGACAGTATCAAATTCCGTTTAGATATGCTTATTATAATAAAAAATTTGTGGATTTTGGCACAGGATTAGAATCAGGCATATTTATCTATCCTAGATTTGCACAATCGCAGCAAGGGGCTCTGCAAGTGGATATTGATGGAGCAATGCTTTACTTGAGTAAAAGAACAGTAAAATCTCAGTTAGCAAGATTATATCTGTATAAAGAAAATGACACTTATTTCAAGTTGGTGCATAGTGAGGATGATTTCTTTGTCGCTAATGTAAAATCTCAGAATCCTAATTTTGATTATGATATTGTTGACTATGGTGGAGTTAGAGGCCCAATAAGAATATGGGAAATTAAGTATCCTAAAGATATTGAGTTTAAAGAAGAATATTTAAGTACTTATTATCCTCCTGAACTATTATACGGAAAATGATAAACCTTTTATTGTTGATTCCAATATTAGTAAGTTTTTTTGTAACCTTGTTTTTATTGCCATTTTGGATAAGAAAAGCGCATGAAATAGGTCTTTTATGGGAAGATATGAATAAGTATAAATCGGGAAAAGTAAGTGGAAGCGGAGGAATAATTGTTATATCGGGCTTTGTGATTGGAGTTTTGTTTTATGTAGCTTATAGGGTATTTTTCTTAAGCTCGCATAATGGCTCTTTGGTCGAGATATTTGCGCTATTGACCGTTATAGGGCTGTTGGCAGGCATTGGTTTTATAGATGATTTATTTGGTTGGAGGAAGGGAGGATTGTCAATAAGATCAAGATTGATACTTGTTGCAATGGCTTCTATTCCATTGATTGCAATAAATGCTGGAAAGAACAGTATATCTCTCCCGCTTTTTGGTATTGTGGATTTGGGACTAATTTATCCGCTTGTTTTTATTCCCATAGGAATTATGGGGGCGACAACAACTTATAATTTCCTTGCGGGATTTAATGGATTAGAGGCTGGAAATGGTATAATTCTCCTGTTTTCCTTAGCTGTGGCGGCCTTTTTTACTGGAAATTCTTGGTTATCAATAATTGCTTTGTGCATGGCAGCTTCTTTGTTTGCTTTTTTAACCTTTAATTTTTACCCTGCAAAAGTCTTCCCAGGAGATTCTTTGACCTATGCTGTAGGAGGATTAATCGCAGTGATTGCTATTTTGGGAAATTTTGAGAAAATAGCAATTTTCTTTTTTATCCCTTATATTATAGAAACCATACTTAAAACTAGGGGCAAATTAAATAAACATAGCTTTGGAATACCTAAGCCAGACGGGAGTTTGGATTTAAAATATGATAAAATTTATAGTTTAAACCATTTGTCAATATATTTGATGAAAAAATGGGGAATAAATCCTACTGAAACAAAAGTAGTATTCTCAATTTGGACATTTCAGTTGGCAGTTATTATAATTGGTTTCATTATATTCAGAAATGGGATATTTTAAATGGAGATAAATAAAAGTCTGGTGAAAGGAAGTATTATTTTGCTTTTTGCTTTCGGCATTTATAATTTTTTTAATTCTGTTTTTCAATTAACAATGGCGAGGATGTTGAGTATAACAGATTATGGGATTTTAGCAACTATTTTTTCTTTTATTTACATTTTATCGGTTTTTTCAGAATCAATACAACTAATTATTTCAAAATATACTGCAAATGAGGATAATAAAGGCAAGGTAAAAAATATTATCAAGAAATCTTTGAAAAAATCATTTCTTATATCTTCTCTAGTCTTTTTAATTTACTTACTTGTTGCAATATATTTATCAGATTTATTAAAAATAGAATATTATTTATTGTCTATTGGCGGGGTAATTATTTTTTCTTCTTTTCTTTTGCCTGTGACTAGAGGAGTTATGCAAGGGAAAAAGAGATTTAGTTCTCTAGGAATTAATATGGTGTCTGAATCTTTACTTAAACTTGTTCTTTCTATATTATTTGTTTTTATCGGATTTAGAGTCTATGGCGTGATAATTGGGGTAATAATTGGATTTATTGTTTCTTTTGTTTTTTCATTTTATTCTATTAGAGATATATTAGCTGTGAAAGAGAAAATAGTCAAAACTATAGGAATATATGATTATGCCAAACCTGCTTTTTTTATAACTTTGATAACTATTTTATTTTATAGCATCGATATAATCATTGCAAGAATAGTTTTTAGCCCAGAGATTTCAGGAATGTATGCTATTGCTTCAATACTTTCCAAGTCAATTTTTTGGGGCACAAACCCTATAAGCAAGGCAATGTTTCCTCTATCTGCTGAAAATCAAAAAAACGAGGCACCACCACACCCTAAAGGGGGTGGTTTGAATGGTGCTCGTTTTTTGGATGCTCGAGAATCACCACACTCTAAAGAGGGGGGTTTTCAAGATTCTCGACATAATATAAACGACAAAAAGTCTAAAAATGTTTTCTTAAACGCATTTCTAATTTTATTTGTTTTGATAATTATTGCATTAACTTTATTCTATTTTTATCCTTCTTTTATAGTTAAAATATTTTCAGGTAAAACTATCTTAGAATCTGCAAATATCCTATTTTACCTTGGTTTAGGCACAAGCATGATATCTCTAGCAAATTTAATATTGATTTATAAATTGTCTTTAGGAAAAATCAGAGGATATTATTATTTGTTTATATTCACAGTTATAGAGATTTTATTATTATTTTATTTCTCAAATAATTTATTTGAATTTTCTATCGCGTTTGTAACTGCTTCGAGTGCGCTCTTATTTGGCTCTATTTTTTTTATGAATGATTAGAGTTTTTTAAATCTCCAATAAAATAAAGTCCAGATAGCTTTAAGTCCGTCTTTCCAGTTTATTTTTTTCCCTTCCAATTTAGATCTTGGGTAATACGAGATTGGAACTTCTTTTATTTTAATCCCCTTTTTTAATAATTTTGCGGTTATTTCTGGTTCTATATCAAAGCCGTTTGCTTTTAAACTCATATTCTTTATTAATTTATGAGAAAAAACTTTGTAACAAGTTTCCATATCCGTTATTGTCGTACCATAGAGCATTTTTGTTAAAAAAGATAAAAACTTATTGCCGAAAAAATATAGCTTGTACTTGGGTTTATGTTTTCTTAAAAATCTGGATCCAAATACTACTTCTGCCTGGTTATTCAAAATTGGTTTAATAAGAGAGATATAATCATTAGGGTCGTATTCCAAGTCTGCATCTTGGATCGTTATGATTTCCCCTGTTGCAACTTCTAATCCTTTTTTTATTGCGGAACCCTTTCCTCCATTTTTCTTTGTTACTAATTTAAATATAGACTTATTATTTCTCCTTTTTTGCCTTATGAATTTTCTAGCTACTTTAGCCGAATTATCTATGCTCCCATCGTCTACAATTACAATTTCCTTAATTAACCCTAAGTTCACTTCAGATATTTTCTCTAAAACCTCTGCAATTGTCTTTTCTTCATTATACGCTGGAATTATTACCGATATCTTTTTCATCTTTTAAAATAAGATAAATAACATAAATAGGGCTTAAAAATGCTAGTATTGTAGCCAATAATACGATATAATGTGCTATTTTATCTAACAATGTATCAAAAAAGCTATGAGTTTGATAATAATCGAATTGTTTATCTTTTGGTTCGTAGCCAATGTCATATAAAAACCAATTTTTTGGTTGTTTTGCAAATTGAACTATAGAATCTTTTAATTGTAATTGTGTTTTGTATATATTAATGATATTTTTTCTATTTTCTGCAAAAACTGGGAAATAAATCTTTTCTCTATCTGGCTCGTTTATCGTTTTAATTAATCGACCATTTTTTTTAAAGAAATCTGTAAATGATTCCATTGAAGCATTGAACTCTGGTTGGTTTTTTATCGTTCCCCAGCCACAATCATCGATTATACATTCAAAATAATAAACATCTACACTTGCTAAATTTCCGGGTAGATTATCTTGCTGGTTTGCTAATTCTATAAATTGTGAAGCTTCTAAGTATGGTCTTCCTTGGGAGAACCAATTAATGGTTCCCCTATAAATTCTGCTGTCTGAAATTATTAGGGCGTTGTTCTGTATATTTGAATCTTTAAAATCTATTATCTGTTCAATACTGCTTTTACCGTAAAAATGTGGCATGCTAGTTATTGGTTGGCTTAAAAGAAATAAAGAGATTGAAAATAGAACAATAAATATTCCAATAGTAATTTTATTTTCTAACTTCGAGTGAAATTTATTAGCTATCTTTGGTATGATTAATGAACCCATAGGAATCAGTAATATTTCTAAAAATAGATAGTGTTTTGGTAACAATATAATTGACGCTAAAAATGGTAACACAAACAAAATACTAAATAAAAATAAATAAAAATAGTCTTTTTTTTCTTTTTTATTAAGCAATATTAATACAATTCCTAAAATGCCTAAATAAAAATTAATTGGATCCCCAAGTCTAATATAATCGATAGCCCCTAGTAACAATGGTTTACCCGAAGGAATGTGCATCTTATCTCCAAATATAAGACCTTTCCATGAATTTTTTGCGCTGAATTGTGCATCCCAAGAATAATATTGGGTAGAAATATTCTTACCTAAGCCAGTGCCTCTGGTGAATTGTAAGTCAAAGAAACCTTTATCTTTATAAAGAAGATAATTATGGGTAAGGGCTGGTAAAGTAAATATAAATGCAAAAAACAAAAATACCGCAATTCTTTTTACATTTTCTTTTAACAACCAATTTTTTTTATATTTTTTATTAAAATAGATAAAATAAATTAGTAATGAAGGAATAAATAATAAGGGGTAGACTTTTGTGTAAATAGATAAACCCATAAAAATTCCGCTAATTCCATAATTTATTCTCTTATCCGTCTTTAAGGCTTTTACAAAAAACAGAAAGCTTAACAAAACGAAGAACATTGTCATTACATCCATTTCTGCAATAGTATTCTTAATATGAAAGGGGGCTATAGCTAATAAAAATGCTGCAGTTAATGATACTTTCTTATTAAAGAATTCTCTGGTTAGGAGATATATTGTTAATATACTAAAAGAACCAAAGAACAATGCGGCAAATCTAGATGAAAGTTGAGTGAATCCAAAAATATTATAGATAATGCTGGTAAAACTATGCCATAAGCCTGATGATTGATCATAGGTTATAAGCCTTCCAGCATTTAGAAAGTTTACTGCATGAACCACATGATGCATATCATCTGCAGATACTCCTAAATTAATCGCTGCTATCACTCTTAGAATGAGGCCCAAAATGAATATTAATATAAGGTATATTGTGCTTTTTCTTAGAGAAAATATCTTATCTATTACTCTTGAAATTATTCCATCAGAAATTTTTTTCTCTTCCATAAGCTTATAAGCAAATTCAGATATATTTAAAATATATCTTTTTTATCAACCTTGATGCAAAAAGCTACAATAGTTATACCGGCATACAATGAAGAAAAAAGAATATGTAAAACTTTAGAGGCTTATTCTGCATATTTTGAAAGTCTGAGAAAAGATAAAAAGTTGGATTATGATATATTGGTCGTAATAAATAATACTAAAGATAAAACTGAAGAAATAGTTAAAAGATTTACAAAAGAAAATAGTAGAATTAAATATTTGAATTTTATACAAGGAGGCAAGGGATTTGCGATTATCGAGGGTTTTAAGGAGGCTCTAAAAAGAGATAATGAGCTAATTGGCTTTGTTGATGCCGATATGGCTACTTCTCCGGAAGAATATTGGAAATTGATTAAGAATATTGGAGAGTACGGCGGCGTAATTGCAAGCAGGAGGCTTAAACATTCCATGGTTAATGCTTCATTGTATAGGAAGCTGACTAATCGGGGGTTTAACATATTAGTCCGATTGTTATTACATCTCCCCTATTATGATACACAATGCGGTGCTAAATTGTTTAAAAGAGAGACGATAAAAGAGTTATTAACTGATAAGATAAACCCTCAATGGGCATTTGATGTAGATTTATTGCATAAACTTAGAAATAAAAAGATAAAAGAAATCCCTACAAAATGGGAGGACAAGGCAGGATCAAAGATTAGTTTTATAACCCCTATTAAAATGTTTTCTTCTATAGTTAGGTTGAGATTATTATATTCTCCTTTAAATTTCATTATAAAAGGGTATGATATTTTACCAGAAAGAATAAAAATACACAATTTGTGATAACTTTATGAATAAATTAAATTTAGGTTGTGGATTAGATACAATCAAGGGTTATATAAATCTAGATTTTGTAGACCTTAGGGGGGTAGATGTTGTACACGATCTTAATAAATTCCCTTATCCTTTTAAAAATAATGAAATTGATGAAGTATATACTTCCCATATCTTAGAACACTTAGATGACTTTGCTCTAACAATGAAAGAATTAAAAAGAATATGTAGACCTGGAGCGAAAATAAAGATTAGAGTTCCACATTTCTCTTGTGGCGTGAGTTATAGAGGCCCAACACATAAACGTATGTTCAGTTATCACACTTTTGACTATTTTACAAATGAATGTTTCTATGACCTACCAAAATTTAAAATATTAAAGAGAAAACTTAATTTTACGCGATTATCATTTACATTTTTAAATATCTTTTTTAATCCTATAATTAATATAAATCCCACTATGTATGAGAGATTCTTCTGTTGGATTCTTCCTTGTTCAGAAGTTATAATTGTTTTAGAGGTTATAAAATGAGGAATGTGAGATTGAGCGTTATTGTTCCTTTAGGAGCTAAACGAGAAAATTATGTACAAGGCAGTCTCAAGGAACAGAGAGATAAAGTCAATATTTTGATTGAAATAGGTCCAAATCCCTCTGAAAATAGAAATAGAGGAATAAAAAAGATTAAAACTGAGTTCGTGGGTTTTATGAATGGGCACACAATTGCCCCCAATAATTGGTCATTTAACGTAATTAATTTCTTTCTAAACAATCCTGAAATTGATATTGTTGGAGGTCCGCAAATAACTTCCAAAGATGAGAATAATTTTGGCAGAATTTGCGGATATGCGTTAAGTTCTCCATTCGGATCGGGGGGAGTTTATAAAAGATATTGTGGGAAGAAAACCATATTCAATGCGGATGAAAGTCATTTAACTTCTGCAAATCTAATTTGCAGAAAGAAAGTTTTTGAAAAAGTTAGATTTGATGAATCAATTTATCCTGGAGAAGACCCAAAATTTATTTCTGATGCTAAATTTACGGGGTTTAAAATAGCCTATTCTCCAGAGATTATTGTTTATAATAAAAGAAGAGAAAATTTAATAAGTTTAGCTAAACAAATATTTAATTATGGAAAAACTCGACCAAAAAAAGAAAAATTTATTGTAACTTTAAAAAAACCATATTTTGTTATTCCTACATTATTTTTTTTATATCTTTTATTCCTGCCGACCCTAGCCATTTTTAATAAACTTTTCTTCATTCCAGTTATACTTTATTTTATGCTAATGGTGATTTTCACTATAATTGAAAGCATTAAGAATAAAGATACCCTGGCAATAATATTGCTTCCTTTTATTTTCTTTATCATTCATATGTCCTATGGCGGAGGATTTTTATATGGATTATTGATTAAGAGATTATGAAATTTCCAAAAATTAGCTTTATAACCCCAATGAAAGAGAAAGATTTTAGAGTTATTAGAATGCTTCAATCCATTCGTTCTCAAGATTATCCTCAAGATAAAATTGATATCTTGATTATAGATGATGGGAGCAATTAAAATAAAAATGAGTAAACCAAAGTTAAGCATTGTATTGGCAACATACCAAGGTGAAAGAACCATAAAAAAATGTTTGGATAGCATCTTTTCTCAAAATTATCCTAAAAAGTTAATTGAAGTTCTAATTATTGACGGGGGTTCTAAAGATAAAACATTAGAAATAGCTAAAAAATATCCAATAAAAATCTTTAATAACTTTAAAAAACATTCTGAAGGTAAAGGAATGGGTAAATCACAGGGATTTGATAGAGCTTCTTCAGATTTTATTATTTTTATTGACCAAGATAATGTTTTATTATCTAAAAATTGGATAAATAATATATTAAAACCTCTTTTAAGAGATAAGGATATTTATATTTCTGGCTCTAAAATAACATTAATTAAAGATGATAATTTAATTAATAAATATCTGAGCATGGTTGGCACAGACCCATTTATGACATCATTTAGTATAGACGGCCAAGTATCATTAAATAAAAGACAATTTAAAAAAGTAGATAATTTTCTAGTTTTTCGAATGAATAAAGATAAGTGGTATATTGCTGGCTCTAATGGTTATGCTTATAGAAAAGAAGATATAGAAAAAATTGGGGGATATAGTCAAGATAGTGATATTATTTACAAATTTGCTAATTTAAATAAGAAACTAGCCATATGCTTAGATGCACCTTTACAGCATCTAAATATTTCTAAAGGCTTATCAGAGTTTATAAAAAAAAGAGATTATCATATTAAATATTTTATAAGAGAAAATAGTAAAAATAGAGTAGTTAAATATTTCTCTCCAAGCATGAAAGGAAAATTAAATATAATTTCTCATTATTTATTGAGTTTAGCTTTGTTACCAAACTTATTTGTTAGCATTAAAAATTCAATAAGAGATAAACAAATATTGTGGTTGCTGCATCCTTTTATGGTAGTACTTACTTTATTAATATATACTAGAGTAATTTTATTTTCCAAAGAAGGTTTAACTTATTTAAAAGATAATCTTTTATAATTCATAATTAAACTTACTCCTTGGCTGCACCCCTCGAATTTACTATCAAACTTCTGTTTCTTTGCAGTTTTAATAACTCTAGCTAGAATCTTTTTATCAGGGTTATAGATGGGCACTATTATAGACACGTTCATAATATTTTTAACGGAGAAGTATTTAAATAGCTTGTCTTTCCCCATTATTTTGGGTTTATAATGGGGTTAATAACGGGTTATTCAGATTTAAAAATAAAGACAGAGAACGGTCAAGTAAAAAATAGATTTTTACATGGAGAAGATTACCTTAATTTAGAAAGAAAGTTCAAACAAGGAGGTTTTTTCAACGGAGAGATACTGGGGTGTTTAGATTATGATTTTAGTTGCCCAGATATAAGTCTTTTATGTGAACCATTAAAATTCTTTGATTTCTATTATAGAATGTCTTTAAATAAAGATGGACCGATGGCAGTGGCAGTTAATGGACTATTCGCTATAGAAAATAATATCTTACTCATAAGAAGAGACCATAACGTTTATTGTTATCAGGGGTATTGGGACCTTCCTGCAGGACTTGTCCCTTTTGGTCTCTCTTTAAGGGAGAGAATTATTGACCGATTAAAAGCAGATACAGGTATTGAAGAATCGACTATAACATGTTCTACTATTCCTGAATTTTTAGAAATAAGGAAACCATTTTTTCACACTTATTTTGTTATAAGAACCAATTTATTAAAAGAAGATGTAAGAGAGATATTAAGAAGTAATGGAAAAGAAGAAAGCAGCGTTTTTCTTAAGAAAGAAGAAATAAATGACTTTCTTAGATTACAAAAGAGAGTTTATCCAAGATTCTTAAATGATTTTTTTCAGCATATTTAATTTATTTTTGATAGTATGAAATTGTTCTCTTTATCCCTTCTTCTAAAGAAACACGAGGCTTCCATCCGAGAGCAACTAAATCTGTTATATCTGAAACAAAATCTTTTATTCCAACTCTTTCATGAAATTGTGGGGGGTTAATTGAACTTATTTTAACAGAGGGCAATTCTCTATGTATAATATCTATTAGGTCTCTAAAAGGTATGCGTTCTCCTCTTCCCACATAATATACTTTATCTCTTTCTCCTCTTTCCATTAAAACTTGACATGCATCTACTACATCGTCTACATAAATATAATCTCTGATAAACTCTCCATTATTATATACTTTAAGCTCTTCTCCATTTACTGCACAATTAATCATAAAGTTAAAACCTGCTTTCTTTTTATTATCTCCTTGTTCATAGGGGCCAAACACATTGGTAAAACGAGCAATAACAGCATCTAAGTCAAATACATTATTATAAACATGACAAAAATGTTCTGCCGCTAATCTAGTCGCCCCATATAATCCTAAAGGGTTACAAGGGGAGCTAGTGTTCACAGGCAATTTATCTACATTTCCATTTACAAAAAAAGTACTTCCGAATATTAGTCTTGTTTTAGGATTATATTTTCTAATAGCTTCTAAAAGGGCAATTGTCCCATTACAATTTATATCAATGTCAATATAGGGATTATCATTAATGGAGTAATTATCTACTGTTCCTGCTAAATGAAAAATAGTATCTATATTTTTTACTTCTTTTTCTGAAATATCTCTTACGTCTCCAATAAATAATTCTACTTTATCAGCTATGTCTTTTATATTGTGCTTTTTTTTAACAGAGCGAGAGAGGACAGCAACTTGATTTCCATCTTGAATATTTTTTCTGACCAAATGACTTCCAATAAAACCCAGCCCACCAGTGATTAAAATTCTTTTGTTCATGTTATTACTTATGTTCATCTAAAAATTTTCTTAATAAATGATAGTAATCTTGTTTTTGATTTTCAGGCATGCCCCAACAAGGAACAAATAGTGACCTCTTTTCTATATCATCTCCAACTGGAAAATCTTTTCCATTAAGAGAGAGCCACTCTGCCCTCTCAAAAGGTCTTTGTTTTGTAATATTTCCACACATTAGAGGTCTTACCTCAATTTTATTTACTGTAAGATACCTAGCAAATTCGGATCTATCAAACGGTGCGCTTTCCTTTAACGTCAAAGGATAAGAGAACCAGCTTGGTTGTGCTTTAGGGTGAACTTGAGGCAAATGGAAAGATTCATATTCTTCAAATAATTTTGTCATTTCACCAAATTGTCTCTTTCTTTCTTCAACAAATCTAGGTAATCTGTCAATTTGTTTTAATCCAAATGCTGCTTGTAAAGCAGACATTTGACTATCTGTGCCCAATGTTTCATAAGTATATCTTTTTAAAAATTCATCATCTGAGGGGCGAAAGTCCCTTCCCCAAAAAATTAAACTTTTAATAACGCCACTTAGTTTTTTGTCATTCGTTGCCACGGCGCCGCCCACCCCTCCAGTAGTAATGTGATGGGATGCATAAAAACTATATGCTGCTACATCCCCATATGTGCCTACATGTTTATCCTTAAATTTGCTTCCTAATGTATCACAACAATCTTCTAAGAGAAATCTCGTCTTTCCCAAGACTTTTAATATTTTTTCTAAATCTGGGACATTCCCCAATAAGTGAGGTAAAATCATCCCCCTTACATCTGGATATCTTTCTACTGCCGCAGATACTTGTTCTGGATCAGAAACATAAGTATAAGGTTTAGTTTCAATGAATACGGGGGTTAACCCTAAATTAATTGCCGAGGAAATACTTGTTGCGAATGTAGTTACAGGATGGATTACTTTATCCCCAGGTCTCCAACGACCATCATGTTTCAAAGCTAATAAACCTGTTTCAACGGCTGCTGAACCGCTATTTGTCAGGTGTACATATGGAATTGTTGTATACTCTGACATCTTTCTTTCAAGATCTTTATTTGGACCACTATATCCAAACCAATCACCTTGAAGTACCTTAACTAAAGCTTTTCTCTCTTCTTCTCCCCATTGAATTCTATTAATAAGGTGATGGTCTCCGACTTTTTCCCACTTTTTCCAACCCATTCTTTTATTCATTCATGAATACCATAAATTCCTTTTAAATAGTTTATGTCAGTAGAATAGAGATACTGTAACCTTATCGTCATCTCCTCGATTTTGCAAGGTATCTGATAAGGTTTAACAGTTTATTTCTTTTCAAAGGAAGAGTTATCTCAGCCATTTCTGCAGGGGTTTTATCTTTCAATTCTTGGTGAGGGTTTACAAAGTTGTGTAAAACCCTTTGCAAATCCATAAAACATTTTGCCCCATTAAAACTTCCAAAACCTCCCCTAATGTTTTTTATTCTATCTTCAATTTTTCCATTATGCCTTTCAACTGGATTGTTATTATGTTTCACACCATGTTTTTGATAAGCAATTGATATGCCAAAATTTAACTTACAAACTCTATTAAACAATTTCATAAATGCAGATTTATAATTTGCAAATTTATCACAAACAAATTCAAACAACAATCTATCTTCTTTTTTCTTGTGCTTCTCTGAAAAATATCTTTCAAGTATTTGCGGATAACAATTATTTTTAATTTGTTTTAGGAAATTTATACATTTACTTTTTGTTCTTTTATCGACGAAAGAATGAGCTAAAACAAATTTCGTTATGTTATCAACAGCATTTAAATCGAAATTCCAATCACCCTTTACTTTAACATATTTTTCATCATAGTGAATGCTTCCTTTAATTATTGGTTTAACATTTTCATTTATTGGATTTTAAAAAAACAGAATATTTTCTTTCCCAAAGAAGAATGGTTTTTCTTGAAACTTTTATTCCATCATGTTGCCAAAGATGATACTGAACTTTGAAAAGTGAAAATCCATCTATGTGCATATGAATAGCTCTAGAAATTATTTCTGGTTTGTATCTCATCCTTTTGAATCCATCATCTTTTACAAACCATTTCTTACAATCGAAGCATTGATATTTTTGTTTTTTACTAACAAAGTTATTTCTGAAACCTCTTTTTCTGACATCATTCGATTTACAAAATGAACATTTTAACATTATAATTGTGCCTCCTTTCTTCAATAAAATCAAACACAACTATATAAATGTGACGTTAAAGTAACAATATC
>Ga0209514_10003876_pt1 | contig 20772 bp, 18 predicted proteins | sample Subgrocontami58m_FD_187452 | JGI IMG/M metagenome (GOLD analysis project Ga0209514, IMG submission 187452) | Subsurface groundwater microbial communities from S. Glens Falls, New York, USA - GMW37 contaminated, 5.8 m (SPAdes) (version 3) | ecosystem: Environmental > Aquatic > Deep subsurface >...
CCCCAGCCGACCCGGCGCCCTGGCTGCAGCTCGTCGGCGAGGAATTCGCGACCCGGCCGTGGCTCGCCGACTTCACGCGCGAGTGGGCGGCGGCGAGCGCGGCCGATCCCGACGCCCGGATGAAGGCGCTCGCGAAGGCCGCCGCCGAGACCGCGGACGGCCTCGCGGCGCTCAGGCGGGTGGCGGCGGAGCGAGGGGCCGCCGCACCGAAGTGACGCTGCACCTGCGCGAAGGCGAAGACGAACCGAGGGATCGCGTCGCCGCCTGGGCAGTCGCTCAACTCAGATTCAGCTTCATCGCCGCCACAACGATGGGCTTGGCCCAGGCGGGCGTGTCTCGCAGATCTGCAGCGTTGCGGATCTTCCCCCGCTCCATATGCAGCACCAGCACCGGCTCGGGTGCCTTGCCCTTGGCGGGATCCGATTCCGCGCTGTTGTCATGGACGCGCAGCGCGGCGAGGTGCGGCAATAGATCGATCAGGTTGAGGCGGCTATGCTCGTAGCGGCGTCGAATGTCCTTTTCCGGAATGTCATGTCCGCCCTTGCTGACCCGTGCCCGAACGCGCGCGATATGCAGTTCCGGGCTCGACAGGCCGACGTACCAGACGTAGACGCCGAACCCCTTTGCAGCCGCCTGCCGTAGCAGCCGCTGCATGGTGCCTCCGCCCAACGTGGTCTCGAAGACGAAATCGAGACCCTCGGCAATGGACCGTTCCAGCAGACTCCTGCCCAGTTGCCAGGCTCGGCCATTGGCTTCGGCGCGGGTCAGCTCGTGATCGGCGGCAATGAGAGCCCTTGCCACCTCGTCCGGATTGAAATAGTCGGCACCGGAAGCCCGAAAGGCCGCGCCGCCGATGCTGCTCTTGCCCGCGCCATTGACGCCGGCCAATACGTAGATGCGCGGCAATGCCGGGCCGCCGGAGTTACGCGACTACCTGCGCGCCGCTTTCACCGCAGCGCGCCCCAGCGCCTTCGGTGAAGCGTTGAAGGCGGCCTCCATGCCCTTTTTCGCTTTGGGTGACTGCATGCGCGCGAGGAGGCCTTCGAACTGCTCGCCAAGCTTCTCGAGGCTGCGCGCGCGCTCGGCCACCAGCGCCTCGAACTCCTCCACCGAAATCAGGATGGCCCGGGGCGCGTCATGCTTGGTGATTGCGACCGGCCCACCGCGCACGGCCTGGTCGAGAACGCTCGCGAACTCATTCTTGAGCCGAGTGGCGGGCACGGACTGGATGTCGACCAGTTCGCCCAGCTTGTTGCGGAATGTCAGTGTGCTCATGGCAATCCTCGGTCGATATCGTTTCGACCATTATAGCCTAATTAGGTATTTTGTCCATACCCGTGTCCGAATCCGATTTATTTGTCGATCCCCGGAATCACGCACGAAAGCACGCGTCCATTCAGAAAGGAGGGCAACGCGCTGCGGAAATGGGTCTGCTGCCACGGCACGGCTGCGCATCCTCGCAAACCAAAGCACACTGCCCTTCGTAAGCTTTCCTCTTGACTTGATCACACGTCGCTCAACACTGTCCAGATATTTCTGGAACCGGACCACAGAATCGTGGCGTTGCGCCTCCGCGAACACTGCCTCGAATTCTCTGCGTTCTTCCGCTTGTTTCCAGCGACGCTCCTCTTCGATGCGTTCTCGTGCCTGGCACGTCGCCGCCTCCTTCACCCGTTCCTCACGCAAGCGCTTCTGCTTTGGCACCAGTTCAAGGAAGGTCGCAAGGACATCCGGCAGACGGGTTTCAATGAGTCGTTTGTCGTCAACCCATCTCTTCTCGGTGCCCCATTCCCGGTCCGATACCGTCAAGGTCAGTTTCCCGCTTCCGACCCATTAGTGATCGGACGCCCAGCTCGCTTCCTCTCTTTTAACCTTGAGCTCGGCCGGTGAAAACGCTCGCTTCGTATATCCCTCTCGGAGATGAAAGCTTATCCCTTCGCCATCCTTGGCTGCTTCAAGGATCTTCCTTTCTGTATCTACGCGTAGGCGAAAGTCTTCCCCTTCCAGGGCTTTGGCTAACGTATCCATTATGGCAAGCGCGCGGGGAACGACGGCAAAAGACACCTTCAGCTGAAACCCCTCCGTGGCAGGGCATGCATGGCGTCCGTTGTCGGCGCGAGGCCGTGTGAAATATGAAAATTGCGGGCGCTACAGGGCGCAAGTCAAGGCGGACAAATTAGAAGCGACCTGAGATCTTGCTTTGCTCGCCGATGGGCGCGACCTGGTCGCCAATCCAAGCCTTGTCACTGAGTTCAACTGGCTTGCTCCTGCGTGGCAACAGCAGAATGTCTCACCTCAAGACCAGCTACATATTGGTGCGGCGGATGATTGCGAGGACTAGATTTGGGTCTGAGCGGACCGTTGCGAAGCTGCAGTAGATCGGAGTGCTCACTGCGGAGCGCAAAAAGGGTACCGGCCTCGGGTCCGGTTCAACTCGTTGCGGTAAACTAGGCTCGCTTTCGACAGATTCGAGCAGAACAAGGGGTAAATATCGGATAGGGGCAGCAATGCCTAGGGAGAAGCAGCGATGATGGGATCGGTCCTGGGAGTCTTTCGGGTAATTCGCGAGGAATGGCTCTCATTCTGGATATTTGTGGCCATCAACCTTGTATTTGGCGGCATGGCCGTATGGCTTCCGCCTGTCATCGCCAGTCAACACCCAACCGCAACGCCGGCCCACGAGTTACGGACCGCGATGGAACTCGGTCACGCGTATCTCTTCGCTCTCGCCCTTTTGGCGGCCGCAGTCTCCTACATGGTGCGCGAGTATCGTCAGAACGCCAAGACGGAATTCAAGGATCTCAAGCTCTACGCGACCTTTTGCTCGCTCTTCCTCATGTTCCTAATGGGGGTCCTTCTGGCCAGCATGATTTCTGGCGGGATGTCGTCCCCACGAGTCCCCAAAGAAGTATTTTGGACCCCTCTCATCACTGAATCCATGCTCGCCGCCCTGGCATTGCTGATGGCGGCCTTTCTCTTTTGTCTGGAGCACCTTGACGACTACCCCGACTATGGAAAGGGGCTAAAGGACAAAGCCGCAAAGACGATCAAGAGCGGCATGAATGGGCAAAGCTCCACCGGTATCGAAACGTAAGGGGCGACGCGATGACAACAAAGCTCACCATTCCGTGCATTAGCGTTTCGCAGCCCATTGGCCAGTTCTATTTGGGCAAGCTACCCGCGAGTGACCTTCTTCAATACGTCTCGATTCTGCGCCGTGGTCTAACCGACGAAGAGCAAAAGAATGTTCAGCGCAAACTTAACGAGCGCCGCCAAAGAGAAATTGCAGACTATGTTTTTGATCCCGACGCTACGTTTCCCACTTCAATCATTGTTTCGGTCTACGAGGACGCCGTTACGGTAGATGAGGAGAAGGGCCAACTCATATTCGAATTTGACGGGCAATTTGGTGAAGTGCTGGATGGCCAGCACCGTCTCGAAGGACTGTCGCTGGCGCTTAAGGAGGGCGCAGACAAGCGCGTCAGCAATTTTGAGCTACCCATCGTCTTCATGCTGGATATGACCCCCGATGACAAGGCCTATGTCTTCTCAGTAATTAATAGCAAACAAACACAGGTCCCCTCCTCCCTCATATTCGACCTATTCGGGCTTCAGACAAGCAGAAGTCCGAGCAAAACATGCCACGAGATCGCTCAGGCGCTCAATTCGAAAGACGGGAGCCCTTTCTATCGGGGCGTAAAAATGCTCGGCAATAAGACCTTCGAATCCGAATATCTGACCCAAGGTGCATTTGCTAAGTATCTGCTCAAACTCATTTCGAAGAAGCCCGACGAAGATGCGCGCTTGGAGAAGGCCAAGAGGCCGCTGACACCGGATGACAGCCTTCCGTTCCGGGAGCTATATATCAGGCGCGAAGACGCGATCATCGCCAAGATCATGGAGAATTACTTTGGAGCAATTGCCGAAGTTTTCGTGGAAGAGTGGACTACTAACCCCAAGCCATATCTCCTTCGAAAGGCGGCGGGATATTCGGCGCTGATGACCGTGCTTCAGGCCATATGGCACTCTGAGGTAGGTCCGAAGAAGAAGGCCACGCGCGACGTGTTTCTCCCGATAGCAACGAAGCTAAGACAGGGACTTGGGGCAAGACGCATTACGTCAATCGAGTTTGGTTCCAGCGAGCAAGGAGCAAAGGCATTGGCCGGCGCTTTGTTGCAGGGCCTCGCGAAATAATTTCAACGAGTTCTGTTTGGGAGACTATTGTGGATATCAATTGGCCGGTGCCGTCTTTGAACAGAATTGCGACATTTTTCGATGTGGCAAGTGTGGAGGAAGACATCTCAAGCCCGTTCGGACCTCCCAACCCTTTCCATTCATTGACTTCCGATGCAGCTAATGCAATTGGACCGGCTCGTACGGCAACATGATCCAAGAGGCGGTGGACGAATGCTACAAGGAAGAGGAATCGAAAGCGGTGCAGAGCGGGGGATTCATAGATTCGCCGATTGATGTCTGCTACAAATGCAACAAGATTTCATATATATTTGCTATGACGCTTTAGCTGTGAATGCTCGGCGACAACAGAGCTTGGAGGATTGCCGGCTTTTGCAGCGCCAGATCGTCTGGTGATATGTCATGTTGGTCGGATTGAACAAACCGCGCGAGGCGATGCTTTTGCGCTAGAGTAAAATCGATGAACTCGTCGATCGTGTTCTCCGCGATTAGTAAAACGATTTGACACGCGTACTGCTGCGATAGCCGGTGGATTCGATCCTGGGACTGCAGGAAGTCGACTAAGTTGAATGTCCGATCCAAATAAACTGCCGTTCGCGCTTCAGTTAGAGTGAGGCCTTCTCTAGCTGCAGCCGGATTGGCAATGAGCAGTCGAACCCGCGAATCTCTTTTGAATGAGGAAACCGCATCATTTCGCGATTTGGTGTCGACATCTCCATAAATCGCAACCGGAAAGAGCGTGTCATACCGGGACAGCAATATCGGAATATTGTCGACAAACGAGGTCCAAATAATTAGCTTTCCAGCGGACTCGGCAGCAAAAAGCGGTACAAGCTTGTCTAGCGCCACGAATTTCGCAGGGGTTTCAATATACGAAGAATCGAGCAGTTTGGGATTTGACGCCAATTGCGCCAATGTCACCAGGCGGGCAAGAATGTTTTCGGCAGCCCTAAGCACTTCCTCGCCATTCATCGCACGAATCCAAATGGCGAGCTCGTCCCGCAATTGAACGTATAACTGATTTTGCCGGCCGGTTAGCCTGACATTGAGGCGAACAACCTCCTTTGATGGGAGATCGATCGTTCCCTCCTTTTCCCGGCGCAGGGATACGGCGGCGAGCTTGTCCCGAAGGTCATTGATATTCCGGTAACCGGTGCCCAAACGATAGCGCCTTTTGAATCCGTCAAAAGTCGGACCCAGGGTAACCCCGTCATCCAGAAATAGCATTTGACTCCAGACATCGTCCGGTTTATTCGCGACCGGTGTGCCTGTCATGATGTACCTCTTCTTCGCATCGGCGCGAAGGGACAAGATGGCTCGAGTTATCTTGGCCGTGGGTGTCTTTATGCGGTGGCTCTCGTCAAGGACCAAGGCGAGCCGTTTGAAACGCAGAAGAGCGCGGAGCGATGCAATTTCGGCAGGCACAGCCTCGTAGTTAATTACATATATCGCGGCTCGAAGGCTACGGAACGCCTCGCGTCGGGCCTTGTGACCTGCACCGAAGACTGCGTATCGCATAGACGAATGTCGCTCAACTTCCTCTCCCCAGGTGCCCTTCAGGATGTTCGGACAGACGATCAAGGCACCGTCCAACGCGCCAGCATTAATTTCCTCGGCGATGGCGTCGATTAGCTGCTTGCTTTTGCCGAGCCCCTGTTCGTCGAACAGCGCTGCGGCCGTCCTCGATCGCAGGAACTGTGTACCTGCACGCTGATGGGGAAGGGCCGCGACCTTAGGAGTGGTAGGCATTTGCGTCGAGCAGGACGTCGGGGACATGCAACCGACGTATATTCTTTGAGCCTGCGAGGCCCGCGAGACTCAGCACTCGATCAAGCTGTATGACGCCGGATCGTGGGACCGCGATATAGAGCGGGCAGTATCCTTGGCCATTTGCGCCGGGGATGCGCGCGAATGCCTGAAATTGCGCAATGGTGTGGACATTGCCAATGTCCTGGGAGGTCTTGGCCTCGCCCGCTGCCGCGAGCCCGCCGCTTACATCTATCGCCCAGACATCCGGTTTCTGTCCGCGAGCGGCGAAGGGCGCCGGTAGCTCGTTGAATATACCCCCTTGGTCAGCAGGTCCATCGAAGCAAGTAACCCGCAAGCCGTCTCTCGACATAAGCCGCGCAATCCAGAGCACCAGCAATCGGTGACTAGTGGACGTCACGATTCGGCGCTTCGTTGTGCGTTCTTGGCGAAATCAAGCTGCCTGGTCACTTCCGCAGCTAGAGCGGAAAGCAATTGTTGCCGTTCCGGACTACCCCCCAATTCGATGATCTCGCTGACGTTCATTGCCTCGAGGCGCGCCCGAGTCTGCTCCACCATTGTATAGAGCTCTTGCTCTCTGGGGTTTTCCCGCGCGAGGCACTCTTCAGCCGCTTGAAAACCGACGGCATCCAATAGAAGAGTTGCCCGCGCAGAATCGAGAATCTTCGCGAGCTTGCGAACGCGCGCGCCGGTGTCGATTCGCTCGTCCCTGACCCACTTGGCGAATCGCTCGTGGAGGTCGGGCATCGTCTGCGAATGATCCCTGAGCCGGCCGTTCTTAAAAAACTCGAGAAAATAGGAGAACTTGCTGCGGTGGTTGGGGTCGGTCGGATCCGAAGTGATCGGAAAGTAGGTGGTGTCCATGAAATCGACTGCGGCGATATGGTTTCTTACGTCAGTCGATGTCATGCGGTACCGTTCGCTAACCTCGCTTTCGGAATAACCGTTGCACACGAGGGCACGCATCTGCGCGCCTTTTTCGTATGGCGCCCATCCACGGACCGAGCCCAGATGAATTTCATTGAGCAAATCCTGGACAGTCTCTTCCGCGGTACCTTGCGGAATTAACCACGCCGAAATCCTCTGGAACCGCGCGTCAGCGGGAAATTCTTCCGCCAATGCGCGCATCGCCACCACGCGTCTGTTTCCCTCAGCAACGGTGCCATCTGCCCGTAAATATATCGGCTCTTGGACGCCTCCCGACAGCACGATCGACCGCTTCAACGATTCGGTCTCTTCCTGGCTCGTGAGCAGGAGCGCACAAGCAGCATCAGAACGCTGAGCTTCCTCAAGCTGGAGAATGGAAAAGCGGAGACGAGGATTGGAAGTATCGAGTAGCACGTCGTTCGGATTCACCTCAACCAGCGCGAGCTCAATCGGGTGCCCTTGAACATTCCGAATGTAAGCAGCCAATGGCATAGGTCGTTCTCTGTTTTTCTCCCCGTTAGCTAGCGATGTTTCCGCGTCAACACTCTTCATATTCAGTTCTCCTGTCACCGCGAAAGGCCACAAAGGTCGCGGAATTTTGCCAGCGCTGCCGTCAAGTTCTCTGTAATTCCGCGAGTCGGGTCTTCAGGGTTCTGACGAAGCCGAAGAATATCGTCCATCCTAGCCTGTTCGAGCAAACCTGTTAGTTCGACCATCGTCTTGAACAATGGTGAAGTCAGCGTCGGATTGCTTGCCTCGACAATGCGCTTTGCCGCCTCGAATCCGATAGACACAAATGCCTTGTAGGCGGCTGCATTGTTCAGGATTTCTGGCAGCACCCGAACCTGGTTTCCCTGAGTTATCTGGTTCTCTCCGACCCAAATCACAAACATATCGAGGTTGGAAGGGTCAACAGCCCAGTCTCGCAACCCAGAATTCTTGTACAGCTCCTCGAAGTAGCTGAATTTCCGAATCGCCCCTGTCGGATACTTTGGCAGGTATTTGGACCGCATTGCCTCGAACGCGCGCACAAGTTGATTGACCTTGGATTTCGAAATTCGCAATCGGGTGGCAATTTCGTCTTGGGACAGCGCAAGGTCCTTATGGAGTGTATAGATGTGGCCCGCTTTTTCGAATGGAGACCAAGTATTCTTGCCAGCAACGTGCATCTCACCGAGCAAAATCGCAATATCGCGTCTGGTGATGTCCTCCGGTAGGACGCGCGCAGGTATGGTCCGCCAAATTGGGTCATCCGGGTAGCGCTCCTGCAATTTTCTGTAAACCACGGTACGACAGTTGCCCTCGACGACCGACAAGTCGCTTCGAACGATAATGCGCTCGATGAGACCACGGTTTATCAGCACTTGGTGGAGAAGATCGTGAACGTCCGGGTCTTCCCAAAGACGGTTCGCCAATTGCTGTTGTAGCGACTTTCCCCCTCCATGGCTGCCAAGCGCTAAGGTATGCGCAATGCGCGGATTCGTTGGATCTAAGCGTACAACCTCGATCGGGAGAGTTTGATTTCTCACCACGATCCGTTTCCCGTCGAGGGTTATCTCGTCAACCTCGACGGTAATCGGTTCCTTTTCTGCGTTTCGTGCCATCTTCTATTTGAGTCCTATTCCTGCGATGCCAGCCAATTCTCTTGCTTTCGTGTAGAGGTCCCTTACGATGCCTTGTTCCCTTTTGTCCTTCTTCAACACCTCGATGAGCGATGAATTCATGCCTTCCATCACCAGCTTCGCTTTTTCCAACGTCGCAAATTCCTGTGCGCGAACAACCATTGCAAAGGCTTTCTTGCCGCCGTCGTTTTCGCGTTTGAGCGTCTTCAGGGCTTGCGCATCGCGCAACACGTCGGGAAATTTGCGAACGTCGGACCCTCTCTTTATTTTTCCGTCCGTGACTAGCTTCGCGAATTCCTTGTCGTTGTACGTGCCCTTGCGGTAGGCAACTAGATCGGGGTCGGGGTTCTTGACGTATTCGTAGATGTGGCTGAATTTCCTGAGCCCCTTCTTGCCGGGTGAATTGGGCAGCACGTGACCGGTCATGATTTCGTAGGTCTTGAGCAAATCACGAACGTCCTTTTCCCTAATGCCAGTCGTGGCCGTGATCTGCTCGACCTTCAGGTTGTGGTCGTGCTTAAGCTTATGAATCTGCCCCGCCTGGGCATAGCTACGCCAGCTGATCTTTCCCGACACGTGATACTTGCTTAGCAGGATGTCGATTTCCAACTGCGTGATTTTCGGCAATCGGTAGACGTCTATCGTCTTGAAATGTGCGCCGTCCTTTCCCTTGTTCAAGTGCCGATAGCAGGCGAGCCTGCAGTTGCCTTCGATGACGATGTCGTCCTGTGTCACGAGAATCGGGTCGATCGCGCCTTTGTTGTTCCGTATTTTTGTCATCAGAGATTGAACTCCACTCACCTCCCAGAGCAAGCCGAATAGCTGGTCCTGACTGGGATTCTTGAGGTTGTGCGACTTCACGAGATAGCGAATCCGAGGGTTGTCGGCATCCAGCTTTACGTCGTCGTGGACGTCCAACCGCTCAGGTTTCAGCGAGATCCTCTTACCGTCGATAATGATGGCGGGATCGTTACGTGAGATCTTCTGGGAAGCCATTCGGTTCCTTGGAGTATCTGTGAGTACCGCGAGTATCGTATAGGATGCCTCAGATTTATTGTTTTGGCAAGCAGTTCTTCGCAGCGCGGCACGCCGCTAGTTCGAATCAGCTGAATATTCAGTTTCAACGTAGGCGCCTGGTTTGCTTCATTTCGTGGGGCGTCCGCCCGAGAGAAAACGCCTAGTGCAGACGTTTGCACTGCGGTCGCCCAATTTGGGGATCGACTTTTCCGCCCGAAGATGTCAGAATCGCAGCATAACGCCTCCCAATCGCAGCGAACTGCTGCGACTTTGACAAGCTGAGAATGTATAGCACTGCAATCAAAGGCATTATTGGATTTTGCGGGCATCGCCGTGTTTTTATCGGCTTTGCGCCTGCAAGCCTTTTGCACGAGACGAGCTTTGCAGACGTACTTGACGAGGATACCGTCAAGGGCTATCAGCGGCCGATCAACTTGCGCCATTCGGCCGACTTTCGCCGGTACATCAACACGCCTGGCGCCACCACAATTCCGCTTACTTTAAACCTCCGTTCTGAAACGGAGGCTGCGTGGCGTCTAGACGAGCGTCCCGACGGCACAGCGACACTCGCGATCGACCCCGCTGCAAAAGTCTTCTCTCAAGTCGACTGCCAGCACCGCTTGGGATTTCTAGCAGAAGACGACATTCCGCTCGCGTTCATGAGCTTCATTCGGTTGACCGTGGAGGAAGAGCGGTTGGTCTTCACCACAATCAACAGCAAGGCGAAAGGCCTAAGCGGAAGCCTGATCGACACCAATCTGGCCAGCATGGCCAATAGCCTGGCAGACGAGGATCCACGACTTTTTATCGCCATGGCCCTTGCGAACAGTAAGGAATCGCCCTGGTTCAATCTTTTGAAAAAGGGTGGCAAGTCTTCGCTCGGGCTAAAGAAGCCGGTTTCGCTGCGAATGATGAAGAATGCTGCGGAGCGTTTCCTACGTGAACTCGGGCCCAGGAAGTCATTTTCAATTAATGATGCCGCGATTGCCGCAATGCATTTCTGGCATGCGGTTGCATTTGTCTACCCGGAGGCATGGAGGGACCCTCGTAGACATTACGTGACCAAAGGGGTCGGCGTTTATAGTCTGATGAGCGTGGCAGGGCTGCTCACCCGCGAAGCTGTCGAGCGCAAGCACGAGATCACCCAAGCCTACTTCATCAACGAGCTGTCCGACAGTCTGCAGGATTTCGACTGGTCAAACACGGGCACGCTCGAAACGTTCAATGGCGAAAAAGGTGCGGATCAGGCCTTCGAACTTATGCGCGCGCAGATCAAGGCTCGCAAAAACACACTGAGCAGGGAGATCCGACTTGGCCAATAAAAATATCTTGATGATAGAGCCTGGCTACAAGAACAAATATCCGCCCTTAGGGCTCATGAAACTCGCGGCCTACCATGGGCCTGATGGCAAGCGAGACAACGTCAGGTTTATTAAAGGCGCGAGCGATCGCTCAGTTTTTGACATCGCGTGGGATCGCATTTACATCACGACTCTATTCTCGTTCGAATGGAAAACAATCGAAAAGGCGATTGACTTCGCAATCGACGTATCGCGCAATCGACGAAACACCATTTTTGTTGGCGGTATTGCCGCGTCACTGATGACCGATCAATTCGTCGAGGTCCCGAAATGGCGCGGCATACGATTTATCAAGGGTCTTCTCTCTGGATCGCCGGCGAGGGCGCTGCAGCTGGACGATTTCGCAGAAGAGTTGTACTCCGAAGACAATTCGGGCACTCCCATCGAAGACCTGATTCCGGACTACAGCATCCTCGATCAAATCAAAGACCAGTACGTTTATCCGGTCAACGACGCTTACTTCGCCTACGCTTCTCGGGGCTGCGTCAGAAAGTGTCATTTTTGCGGAGTCCCGAAGCTCGAAGGCGCCCAGCGAGACGCCCTACCGATAACCGGAGTTGTAGAGGGCATCAATCGGCGCTTCGGTCCGAAGAAGGACCTGATGCTGATGGACAATAACATTGCGGCATCGAAACACTTCAAGAACATCATTGCCGAAATTCGTGACTTGGGTTTTGTACCGGGCTCAACGCTGAAGCGCGGGCGCGTTCCGATTCAGCGCCGCGTCGACTTCAATCAGGGCGTGGATGCTCGAATTTTGTGCAAAGACAAGATGTATTTGCGCGAGATGAGCACGATATGTTTGAAACCGCTACGCATCGCGTTTGACCACATCGGCGTGCGCAAGCCCTACGAAGCAGCAATACGTTTTGCGCACGAGTATGGTCTGGACGATTTGTCGAACTACATGCTCTACAACTTCCATGACACGCCGGAGGATCTATATCAGCGCATGCGCATTAACATCGACTTGAACGTGCAATTGGGGATACGCATTTTTTCCTTCCCCATGCGGTTTCAACCCACCGATATGAAGGACCGGTCGCACGTTGGTCCAAATTGGACCCGATACCAATTGCGGTCGATGCAGATCATCCTGCAGGCAACCCACGGCATCGTGAGTGGGTCGCCTTCCTTCTTCAAAGAAGCATTTGGAGAATCCGTGGAGGAGTTCGAGCGGCTGTTGGCGCTGCCGCAGCATTTTTTGTTCAACCGTATCTGGTACAAAGACTTCGGCGGCAGACCCGAGTTTGAAGAATTTGACCGGATGTATCGCAAGCTCGGTGCTAGCGCTCGCAATGAACTCCTGACACTTCTATCTGGTTCCACTCCGTCCGAGTTTGCAGGACTCAGAGAAAGGACATCGACGAACGATGTCGCGTCGATTCTTCGTTTCTACATTCCGCCGCCGAAGAATGAGGAAGCGAAAATCTGGGAAAAGATGCGCGATGCGCGCAGAGTTAAAGCGGCATCCGTTCTTGCCATACCCGCAGACGAGCTGGTTGAAGACGCAAATTTAGCGGAGGTTGTATGAATGCACCGGACGGAACGAAGAGCTTGGCGCCAGCAGACATCGCATTGCCCCTAAAGCCAGTGAGCGAGGAGATAGTAATTGGGAAAGACATCCTCGAGTTGCTGACAGGGGCAATGTATAGCGATCCTCTCACCATATTTCGGGAATACGTCCAGAACTCCACTGATGCTATCGAAGATGCGGTTGCAACGGGGTTGCTTGCAACGATGCAGGACGGAATAATCGAACTTGAGCTGGACGGTGTTAGTCGATCAATCCGCATCCGCGACAATGGAATTGGGATCCCGGTAAAGGAGTTTGCGGGCCGCCTAACGGCCATCGGCATGAGCAAAAAGCGCGGTCGAAAGCGGCGTGGCTTCCGCGGAGTCGGCCGCCTATCAGGCCTGGGCTATTGCCAAGAAATGGTTTTTCGCTCGAAGTCTGCCGACGACGCCAAACCACGCGAGATGGTATGGGATGGGCGCATGCTCAAGTCTATGTTGCGTGATAGCAGTGTAATCAGCGACCTGGGGGAAACGATCAGGAGAGTCGCGTCGGTTCGATCCATCTCTCCCGACGGGTACCCAGATCATTTCTTTGAAGTCGAACTACGCGGCGTGCTACGCCTTAGCAACGACTTACTGCTCGACGAGCAGGTTGTGCAGTCCTATCTTTCGCAGGTAGCGCCAGTGGCATTCGCGCCAGGGTTCTCGTGGGGTGCGCAGATTGAAGCTTTCTTAGCTCGTCATAGTGTGGAGCAGTCGGTTCGAGTCCAGCTAAAGAAGGGAAGTCCGATATTCAAGCCGCACGCAAGAGAGCTGCGTGTGTCGAAGACTGCCACGAGTCGGCCGAGAGACGTGGAGACGTTTGAGTTAGGGGGCTTGGAGGGTGAGGTCGCGGCGGTTGGCTGGATACTTCACCACGACTACCCCGGTGCGATATCGAGCGCGAGCGCTGTCGGGGGCCTTCGTATACGGTCTGGAAATATTCAGGTTGGCGACGAGACACTGCTTGAAGATACATTCCCTGAATCGCGCTTTAATTCGTGGGCAATTGGCGAAATTCATATACTCTCGCCGAGAATTGTCCCAAATGGGCGCCGTGATGGGTTCGAAGCCAATATCCATTGGGAGCGCCTGGTCGCTCAAGTCGAATCCATTGCAGTATCGATCGCGCGACGCTGCCGAAGCGAGTCTAGAGCGCGTGTTGCGGCGCGCCGGGGACAACAGCTATACGACAGAGCACAGCAGGCGCTTCTCGTAGCGAGAATGTATTCAAAACTAGGCTTCGGGATCGAGGTCCTGGTGAAAGACCTAGAGAAGATCGCAGGCGAAATTTCGAAACTCGCAGGCCGCGAGGACAAAGGGTTGCCGATTCACCAAACCTTGCGCGATTTGCAGACCAAACTCAAGGGTCAGATAGGCGGGTTGAAGACGCACCCCATGAAATCCAACCCGCTTGAATTCCTGCCGGCAAATCAGCGAACCACGTTCAAGACTGCACTTGAACTCGTGCTAACTCTGTCAGCCGACCGTACCGAAGCGAGCCGCCTGGTCCAAAAAATCATTCTGCACGCGCGGCGGGCTAACGCCTAAGGCAACCGGATCACCTCACAACGCGAACATCGTGAAGCTAAGTCTCGCTTTCAGCATTTACAACGTCGGGGTCAAAGTATCCCGCCACATTCCACAGAGCTGGCCCCGTTTGATTGGCGCAGGATCGTACGCGCCATCGCGCGAAAGCCGTGGCCCGTGATTTCGGTCTTGGTGTCGTACCCCATGCGCCGCAGCGCAGCGTTTACCGCTACTTCGCTCATGGCCTTGTGCGGATCGCGGCCCGGAAAGACATAGCGCCTCTCCCCGGTCAGCGCGTGAAGCTCTCGCAAGATCGCTACCGCCTGCGATGCGAGCGGCGCGAGGTGTTCCGTCTTTGTCTTGGTCACGAGGTAGCGCCATTCGGCCCTCTCGAGGTCGAATTAAGACCATTCCGCCTTGCAAAGCTCGCCCGGGCGAACGAAGAATAGGGAGGCAAGCCGAAGCGCGCATTGCGCTTGAATTGAACCCCGGAAACCGTCGATCGCGCGCAGCAGTTCGGCCACGGCTTTCGGCTCGGTAATAGCCGCGAAATGCTCATGCTTCGCTGGCGGCAGGGCCCCCTTCAGATCCGCAGTAAATATCCCCCGGCAAAGCCGGGGGCCTTAAGTTGTGAGCCGCTCAAAGCGGCTTGAGGGGGTCGCTAACGCGGCCCCCAGATCAGTGGGCTACCCATGGGTGGTCCTCAGCGCCAGAGCATCAGTTGATCCAGTCGCTTGTCTTCCTCCTCCTGCGCGCGAATGTACTTCCGGATCGCCGCCTCGTCTCGCCCCACCGTGGTCACGAAGAATCCCCGTGTCCAGAAATGCTGCCCGACGAAGTTGCGCTTCCTCTCCCCGTACACCCGTGCCAGGTGAATCGCACTCTTCCCCTTGATATACCCCACCACCTGCGACACCGCGTGCTTCGGCGGGATCGATAGCATCGTGTGCACGTGGTCCGACATCAGGTGCCACTCTTCGGCTCGACTCTCCTTCTGTGCGGTCAGTCGCCGGAACACCTCACCAAGATGTTTCCGCAGTTCCCCGTACAGCGTCCTGCGGCGGCACTTCGGGATAAACACCATGTGGTGTTTGCACTCCCACTTCGCATGGCTTAGGCTTTGGTACTCGTCCATTTGCGGAACTCCCTTTCGTGTGCTTGGCGGCTCACGATTGGAAGTTTCGCGGACGGACTCCAGTACATGTCAAACTTCTACTGGGTCCCCGGCAGAGCCGGGGGGCCTCCCTTGATAGGCTAGGATCGCGCATGGCGCGCCCCGTGGCCACGGCATAGCGAAGCACCTGGCCGCAGTTCTGATGCACGCGGTGGGCCGTATCGAGCGCGCCACGGCCTTCGATGCGCCGCAGGCACGTGAGCACGTCGAGGGCGGTAATCTCGGCGATCGGCTTGCTCCCCAGCCACGGGAACACGTCCTTTTCCAGCCGGAGGATGATCTTGTCGGCGCGGCTCGCGGCCCAATTGGGCTTGTGCTTCGCGTACCGCTCGCGCGCCACGACTTCGAAGCTGTTCGTCGCCCTACCGGCCCTCGCCGCCTTCTGTGCCTTGCGGGTCCCGCTGGGGTCGATGCCATCGGCAAGCGTCAGTCTGGATTCCCGCTTGCGCGGGAATGACGGCGGCGGAGAACGTAGCGACGAGGAATCTGCATGGTGGGAGCCGTTGATTCACTGCAACAGCAGATCCCTCGCTTTGCTCGGGATGACAGGTGGTGGAGACCGAGAATTGATACGCCGCCCGCTGCGGGCTTGGCCGGACGACCTCTTGAATAAGAACGAGGCCGGAAACCCAGTATCCATGCGGGTTTCCGGCCTATTCCGACGATGTCTTGGTGGAGACGAAGGGGATCGAACCCTCGACCTCGGCATTGCGAACGCCGCGCTCTCCCAGCTGAGCTACGTCCCCGAGAGCCGCGTATTTTAGCCTCATCCGTCCCCGAGGACAAACCCCCTCCCCCCGCGCCGGCCGCCAGGGCTCAGAAGGTGAAGTAGAACGTCGTGCCGGCGCCGGGCTGGCTCTCGACCCAGATCCGGCCGCCGTGGCGGCTGAGGATGCGCCGCACGGTGGCCAGGCCGATCCCCGCGCCCTCGAACTCGGTCTCCACGTGCAGCCGCTGGAACGGCTTGAAAAGCCGCTCGGCGTAGGCCATGTCGAAGCCTGCGCCGTTGTCGCGCACGTGGAACACGGTGCCCGATTCGTCGCGCGTGGAGCCGAACTCGATGTTCGCGAGATCGCGCTTGCGGGTGAACTTCCAGGCGTTGCCGAGCAGGTTCTCGAGCATGATGCGCATCAACCCCAGGTCGGCGTGCGCGTTCAGGTCCGGGGCGATGCTGGCCTCGAACCGCCGCTCGGGCGCTTCCCTGGCCGCGGCGGCGAGGATGGCTTGGGCCAGCTCCGACATGTCCACCGGCTGGCGGCGGAACTCGCCCCGCGCCACGCGGGAGAGCTTCAGCAGGTCGTCGATGAGCGCGCCCATGCGCCCCGCGGAGGCGCGCACCCGGTCGAGGTGGTCCTTCGCCTCGGGATCGAGCCGGGCCTCGACGCGCTCGGACAGCAGGTCCGAGAACCCGCTGATGGAGCGAAGCGGCGCGCGCAGGTCGTGCGACACCGAGTAGGCGAATGCCTCCAGCTCGCGGTTGACCGCCTCCAGCTCGGCGGTGCGCTCGATCACGCGCCGCTCGAGCTCGCGGTTGAGCTGCTCGATTTCGCGCTGCGCGCGCCGCAGCTCGGTGACGTCGCGCGCGTTGCAGATCTCCCCCACCAGCTTGCCGTCCTCGTCGAACAGCGGCGAGAGCACCGCGGACACGGCGATCTCCCGCCCGTCCTTTGCAAGCCGCGTCGACTCGACCTGCCTGGACTTGCCCGCGCGGAATTTCTCGAGCTGGGCGGCCCACTGCTCGTCGGTCATCTCCCGCATCTGCAGCTCGCGCAGCGTTCGACCCAGCGCCTCCCCGGGCGAGTAGCCGTACAGGCGCTCGCAGCCCGCGTTCCAGCTCGTGACGACGCCGTCGGTGTCCTTGGTGTAGATGACGTCGGTGGACTGCTGCAGGGCCTTGGCGAGCATGCGGTTCGCGGCCTGGCTGGCGCGCAGCCGCTTCTCGGCCTCGCGCTGCTCGGTGATGTCGCTGAACGAGATCACCACGCCGCGCACTTGGTCGTCTCCGGGAAAAACCACGGGTTCGGCGTTGGAAGATATCCAGATGCGCTTGCCGTCGCGCCTCACGGCGCCGAAGACGAATCCGCTTTCGCCGATCCCCTCGTGCAGGCTCTGCGTCCAGACCCGGTGGCGCGACGCGTCGGCCGGCGTGCCGTCCTCGCGCAGAAAGCGCAGCGGGTCCTCCAGGGTCTTTCGCCCCAGGATCTCGTCCGCCCCCAGCCCGAGAATGCGCTCGGCGCTCGCGTTGCAGGCGATGAACGTCTCATCCGGACCGCGCACGAACACGCCTTCGTGCAGCGAGTCGACGACGGCGCGGTTCAGCGCCTCGCTCTCCTTCAGCGCGCGCTCCATCTCCTTGCGCGCGGTGATGTCGGCGAAGGACACCACGACCATGACCGGCTCCGGATCGCCTTCGGCGTAGATGGGCTGGGCGTTGACGAGCAGCCACATCCGGCCTCCGTCCTCCCGGGTATGGCCGATGACCTGGTCGATCTGCGGCTTGCCCGTCGCCCAGGTCTTCCACACGGGGCGGTCCTCCATGCGCAAGGGGGAGCCGCCATCGTTCCAGACCTGGGCCGCCGCCGTTCTCTTGCTGCCCAGGAGCTGCTCGCGCGGCACGCCGAACAAGCGTTCCGCACTCGCATTGCACACGATGATGCGCATGTCGCGGTCGCGCACCAGCACCGCCTCGTGCATGGCCTCGAACATGGCCCGATAGCGCGACTCCGATTCCCGCAGCGCGCGCTCCGCGAGAATGCGCTCGGTGACGTCGCGCGTGATGCCTTCGTAGCCCAGGAAGCCGCCGCCGGCGTCGAAGCGCGGCTGGCCGGAGACGCTCACGTACTGGGTCCTGCCGCCGTCGCCGCTGCGCTTCAGGATCAGGTTGCGGAAAGGCTGATGCGCCTCCACCACGACCTTGTGCGCTTCCCAGCTCCCCTCCAGCGGCGCGAGCCACGCGAGCTCCCAGGATCGCTTGCCGATATAGGCTGCGCTCCAGTCCGGCCCGCCGCGTTCGGCGGCGCCACCCGCCTCGATGCGGGTGAAGCGAGACTCGGCGTCCTGCTCCCAGAACCACTCGGAGGAGAGCTCGAGCAGCCGCCTGAGGCGTTCGAGGCCGGCTGCGCCCATCCAGGCTGCCGCGGGTCGCGGCGCGTGTGAAGATTCCAATCCATTCCGAGGCACGATTGCAGGCGAGCCGCCGATTCCGCCCCCGTCCTTCGAGGTCGATATATGACAATATTCTAACCGTTCGCATGCGGGAAGGCTGCAGGACGCCGCCGCATCTGCATTGGGCCAGCGTAATATGGCGGCTCCGGAACCGGTGGCCGGCCCCGGATGTCTGATTTCACGTCACCGATGCGAGGTTCCCATGCAGACGCGCTTTCTTCCGGTCATGCTTCTCGCAGCGCTCGCCTGCTCCGCTCCCGCTTTCGCCGCCATCGACGCGCCGCAGTACGCCCCCGGCGACACGTGGAGTTTCCGCAAGGTGGACGGCTACAACCACGAAACCCAAGGGACCTACACGCACACGGTTTCGGCCGTCGCCGCGGGCGGCATCAGCGTCGAGCGGCGCTCGAGCGACGGCAAGCTCCTCGACACGGTCACCCTGGCGGCGCCCGGCCTTCTCTCGGCGGGCAGGCTCAATGCCCGCGGCAGCCTTGAGCCGGCGCTGCAACTGCTGCCCTTCCCGCTCGAGGAGGGCAAGCGCTGGCGCCAGAGCGTCGCGCGCGTCGATCCGGCCGTATACGGAAAGCGCGAGGTGAAGGTCTACGGGCGGGTGCAAGGCTGGGAGATGGTGAAAGTCCCGGCCGGGGAGTTCCGGGCGCTCAAGATCGTGCGCGAGCTGTTTCTGGGCGACGAGGACTCGTTCCGCGGCCAGACCAAGCTCACCCAGCACCTGTGGTACGTCCCCGAGCTGCGCAACCTGGTCAAGGTGCAGAACTGGGAGGAGTACCACGAGGACAAGAGAGACGTCGTGGGCCCCTATTACCAGGGCACGCGGGAGATATTCGAGCTGGTGACGCACCGGGTGAGCTCGAAATGAATTCGTAGGTCGGGGGGAGCGCAGCGAAGCCCGACGGGGGCTCGCGGAGGCTTGTTGGACTTCGGCCGGAGGCCTCAGTCCAACCTACCCGTCGCCCCGCTAGTCTTTCGCCGCGGCGCGGCTGAGGCGGTCGCGCACCGCTTCCCAGCCGGGTCCCTCGGGCGGCGCCTCGACGAGGATGACTTTGCAATCGCAGTCATCGAGCGCGTGCAGGCTCGCATACAGGTCGTGGCCGTAGCGCGCCGGGTCCGCCGGCATGACGATCCAGCGCAGGCTCGCGTCCCCGGGCGGCTGCGCGCGCAGCGCGAGCACCGCGCGCGCACGCGCTGCGGCGGCGAGCGAGCGCTCCCAATCCCCTGCGGCGATCAGCCGCATCGGATGTCGCGGCGCGTAATGTGATTCGAGCACCCCGGGGGCGCGCGGCGCCTCGCGATCGGCCGCGCGCGGCGCCACGCCGGCGACGCGCGCGATGTCGGCCGCAGTGATGCGCCCCGGGCGCAGCAGCACGGGCTCCCCGCGCGAGCAGTCCACGATCGTCGATTCGATGCCGACTTCGCAGGCGCCGCCGTCCAGGATCATGTCCACCTCGCCGCCCAGGTCGGCGCGCACGTGTTCCGCGGTGGTCGGGCTGATGCGCCCGAACTTGTTGGCCGAAGGCGCGGCCACACCGTCGAAACGGCGTCCTGCACTGTCGAAGCCGTGCCCTCCTTCTTCGCCGACGAACGCGGCGAGCAGCGCCTGCGCGACCGGATGCGCGGGCGCGCGCAGCCCCACGGTGTCCTGGCCCCCGGTCACCGCGTCGGGCACGCCGCTCGCGCGCTTCAGGATCAGGGTGAGCGGCCCCGGCCAGAAGGCGCGCGCGAGTGCGAGCGCGGTGTCGGGAACCTCGCGCGCCCAGCGCGCGAGATAGCCCAGGTCGGGGACGTGAACGATGACCGGATGGTCCTGCGGCCTGCCCTTGGCCGCGAAGATGCGCGCGACCGCGGCCGGGTTGCGCGCATCCGCGCCCAGGCCGTAGACCGTCTCGGTGGGGAAGGCGACCAAGCCGCCGCTACGCAGGATCCGCGCGGCGCGGGCGATGTCGGCCGAGGATGGTGCACCCACTCGGTTATCCCGGGTTTTCCCTCACCCCGGCCCTCTCCCGGAGGGAGAGGGGGCATCACCCTTCTCCCTCCGGGAGAAGGGCCGGGGATGAGGGCACGCGCCCGGGCTCAAGCCTGTGCCGTGCCGGCGAGCATGCGCAGCGCTTCGCGGTATTTCTCGGCGGTCTTGGCGATGATCTCGGGGGGGAGGCGCGGCGCGGGCGCCTTCTTGTTCCAGGGCTGCTTCTCCAGCCAGTCGCGCACGAACTGCTTGTCGAACGAGGGCGGACTCATTCCGGTCCGATACTCCGACATCGGCCAGAAGCGCGAGGAGTCCGGGGTGAGGATCTCGTCGATCAGGTGCACCTTGCCCGAGGCGTCGGTGCCGAACTCGAACTTGGTGTCGGCGATGATGATGCCGCGCGTGGCGGCGTATTCGGCGGCCTGCGTGTAGAGCGCGATCGCCATGTCGCGCACCTGGCGCGCCGCTTCGCGCCCG
>Ga0209514_10003878_pt1 | contig 20771 bp, 20 predicted proteins | sample Subgrocontami58m_FD_187452 | JGI IMG/M metagenome (GOLD analysis project Ga0209514, IMG submission 187452) | Subsurface groundwater microbial communities from S. Glens Falls, New York, USA - GMW37 contaminated, 5.8 m (SPAdes) (version 3) | ecosystem: Environmental > Aquatic > Deep subsurface >...
CCAACATTGCCCTGGACATCAGCGGAAGACCCGCTTTGGTATTTAACGCAACGTTTCAGAAAGAAAAAATCGGAAGCTTCGATGCGGAACTGATTGAAGAATTCCTGGAGGCATTCACCACCAATGCGGGCGTTAACCTGCATGTAAACATCCCTTACGGCGCCAATGCGCATCATATAGCAGAGGCCATATTCAAGGGGCTTGCCAAGGCGCTGAAAGACGCCGTTCAGCTTGACGAACGCATAAAAGACGTTCCGTCAACAAAAGGCATACTCTAGGCATATTCCCGGCACCGCCCGTCACTTTTCATAAAAGGAAACCTTCATGATAAAAAACATTTTTTTGCTTTTTTCACCGCCAATTAGCGTCCTCTTCTTCCTAGCCCTCTCAGTATCAACACCGCTCCATGCGCAACTTGCCGAAACACCCTGGCCGATGTTCAGACACGACTCGCAACACACGGGGAGAAGCACGTGCGCAGGCATTCAAAAACCCGTTCTCAAATGGACGTTTCAGGCGCAGGATGCCGTTACCTCATCTCCGGCCATTGGCGCAGACGGTACGATTTACTTTGGCTCAAAAGATAAAAAATTTTACGCTATTACCAGAGATGGCAAGCTCAAATGGACTTTCGAAACCGCGGGGGAGGTTGAATCATCTCCCGCCATCAGAAAAGACGGGACCATCCTCTTCGGGTCGTGGGATGGCCATCTCTACGCATTGAACCCCGACGGCAGCATGCTCTGGAAGTACAAGTCGGAGGGTGGCATCATCTCATCTCCTGTGGTTGGGTCAGACGGCGTGATTTATGTTGGCTCGTGGGACAAGAAACTCCACGCGATTACCCAGGATGGCAAATTAAAATGGACGCAGAAGACGGCAGACCACATTGTCTCGTCGCCTGCGATAGCCCCGGATGGCATGATTTATTTTGGTTCCGGGGATTACTACTTATTTGCCATGAAGCCGGAGGGCAAGGCCGTATGGAGCTTTGGCACCAGATACCTCCTGGATGCATCTCCGTTAATTGCACCCAATGGAAATATTTACATCGGCTCTGAGGACGCCAGGTTTTATGTGTTCCGCTCCGACGGGCATGTGGAGTGGACGTTTGACACCCAGTACGACATAGATTCTTCCGCAGCCATGGACGCACAAGGATCCGTATACTTTGGCTCAGGAGATAACAACGTTTACGCGTTTAATTCCGACAGAAAACTGAAGTGGTCTTTCGAAACAGGCGCTTCCGTCAGTTCGTCTCCGGCAGTCACGGCAGACGGCGTTGTTTACGCGGCTTCCAGGGATAAGAAACTGTACGCATTTGACGCCGACGGAAATCTAAAATGGAAGTTTGAAACGGGGGACGCGATAGAATCCTCGCCTGCTTTGGACGCCGACGGCACTATTTACATCGGCTCCAACGACGGAAAACTCTATGCAATTGGGGCGGCCTCAAACAATAACTAAGGGGGATTTTTGCATACCCCATTTCTACGGTCGGTTCAGTTGTCCCCGATCGAACCGAAACGTTCCGGTTCAGGCTACAAGCCAGTGAGCCAGCACGAGAACTTGCAGGGCGAGGCTTTGGCCTTGCGATTATCGCACAGAGGCAAACCTCAAGGTTTGCCCTACATGTCGCTGGAAATCTGCCAATAAAAAAGGGCCGGTCTTACATCAACCGGCCCTTTCTATAAGAAACTTCTCAACGAGCAAGTGCTAACAATTACGACCTCATTTTCACCTTTATATCTCTAATCTCTTCCGGAGACCCGCCGGCCCTTGGCAACTCAACAGCGCCAGAACCACCCTTCAGCGCTTCCATTTTCTTCGCCCCTCTTTCATCCATTGCATTAGCGAACCAATAGAGGAAGGTTACGAAGAATGTGCCACCAACGATGTTTCCGAGAGTAACAGCAACCAGGTTCCAACCAAACATCTTACCCCATGAAATCACGGCTGGATCGTGAGGCAGCAAGTTTGCGATCGTCAATATCGTCATGTTTGCCACGCTGTGTTCCATACCAGTGGTAACGAAGGCAAACAGGCACCAGAATATCATTATTAACTTGCCAGAATCGCTGGTACATCTTCCCACAGCAGACCATATTGCAAGGCAGACGAGCCAGTTGCAGAAGATACCCCTGAAGAATAATTCCCACCATGGCCCGGTAGACTTATAGGTAGCCACCTTAAGTATGAACGATTTCCATGGATCCGGGGCAAAGATGCCCGATACGATAATCATCAGCGCAAAAAGCATCGAACCGCCCAGGTTACCAATGTAAGTCCAAAACCAGCCCAACATGGAATCGCCAAGCGATACTGTACCCCTGAGGGTACCTTTAAATATTAGCAGGTTGTATCCAGTAAACAACTCACATCCAGCAATGATTACCAAAGACAACGCGATGCCGAAGGTCATACCTGCAACTATCTTACCCAACCCTGGGTTTATTGCCGCAACAGGCGCGGCGCAAGTCAGTGACAAAATAACTCCAAATCCAATATAAAAACCAGCCATTACAGAAAGCGTCAAAAAGCCCGTCAGGCTATGTTTCATAGCCGTGGCTTTTTTAAGAGATATTGACGCAATCGTATCTATTGCTCCAGTATATAACATTAATTGTTCTCCTCTAAAATGTTGTTGTGAAGATCCTTTTTAAATCAACACACCATTTTACTTGCACTTCATATCTACTCTGAACTTTACACTTCTAAACACCCAACATCCTTACAATCTCTTTAATTATTTAACACACCCCCTTTCCTTTTTATTTATGAATAAATACTTCTCATAGAGAACCTCCTTTTCCTTGTTTCTCTAAGACAAGGCAAATTTATCCATATCCCTGATTTGTTCAAGATTTCGCACCTTATCAGACAGCCGCTTTTTCTCCAACGCCTTCACTCCTATACGCACAACGTCGTCCGGCAAGAACGGCCTAAATACATAATCATACACACCGTAACTCATGACACTATCCTTATCGTACTCCTTTGGATTGAAAACTGCGATAATTTCAGCGTTTGCGTTCGAGCGTCTGATTGTCTTTAGCATATCGTACCCTGCCTGATTCTTTACTTCCAAGTCTACAACAACAACATCGTAAACCTCTTTATAGAGAAATTCCACAGCATTTTCCCAGCTCACGCCCTTGCACGCCTCATAATGCCGGCGCTTAAAGGCGTTCACCAACGACTTTCGCATCTTCTCCCGATCTTCGATTATTAAAACACTCGGCATAAAAATCTCTTTTGTAATCACAGCCTTTCCCCCAAACTTAATGAGGAAGACTCCATGCACCTGGTGTTTTTGATTGTTCATCAAGTTGCTTCTTTAACGCCGCATTTTCTTTCTCGACAGATTCCAGTTTGTTTGACAACTCCTGAACTATAGAATCCTTATCGCCCAGGGCCTTCTTGGCGTTGGTAAGCGAGTCTTCCAGCTCCCATATTTCTTTTAGCAACCGGGCCTTTTCCTCCTCCAGCTTTGTCTTCGCATCTTCGAGGTTTTTGTTTACCAGCTTTATCTGTTCATCATGCGTCTGGAAAGAGGTAGCGATCTTTTCCGCCTCCTCCTTCTGCCGCGTAATGTCGGCCACCATCTTGTTCATTTCTTCCATAGAACCAAAGGCCTTCATCACCCTTTGTTCCAGTTGCTCACGAAACGTCTTCTCTCTGATGTACCCGGACTCCTTCATTGCATAATATTTGTTGATCATCTTCGATGCAAACCCCACATTCACAAACAACAGTATGATGATCAGGGTCTTTGCATTGACCGATAAACCCTTGGCGCTCTCATTTCCCATAATTTTTTACTCCTCGTTCAGCATATTTTAGTTCATTTAAGCACATGCTTTACCTTTCCGTTATATCCCTAAACACACCTTCTATTCTAACCGACTTTCCATTATCATCGCGCACAAGATTGCATGTCCTCTCAGAGATAAACCGCTCCCCGTTCTTCCTCTTGCAATACGAGGTAAAGTCCCGCCATACACCCTCCTTTTCCAACTTCTCAACCAATTCTTTTCGGTCGTCAGGATTGACGTATACATCTTTCACCCGCGTTCCTATTACTTCTTCCGGCGAACCATACCCAAGGATCTCCGCGCCTGACTGGTTTATCCAGGTAAACACCCCTTCCTCCGTCGGCTCACACTGATAGATGCCCTCTTTCAGCGAATTCAGCAATTGACGGTGATGTCTCTCCGACTCCTGCAACTCTTCCTCAAGTTTCTTCCTCTCGGTAATATCTCTGAATATCCCTTCTATGCGGACTGGCTTGCCTTTCTCATCGGCAATAAGGCTGGAGGTGCGTTCCATGTAAAAACGTTCCCCATTCTTCCTTTTACAAAATGATACAAATCCCTTCCACACACCCTCTTTCGTCAGCTTTTCTACCAATTTAGCGCGATCTTCAGGGTTTACATAAATATCCCTCAGCTTTGTGCCAATCGCCTCTTCCGGGGACTTATAACCAAGAATCTCGGCGCCTGACTGGTTTATCCAGGTAAACACGCCATCCACTTCCGGTTCACACTGATAAACACCTTCTTTTAATGAATTGAACAGCAAGCGATACCGCTTCTCAGATTCGACAATCTCCAGCTCTGTCTTCTTCCTCTCAGAAATATCCCTGAATACCCCATAAATATAAACAGGCGTCCCTTTCTCGTCCCTGAGCAAATTACTCGTGCGCTCTGCGTAAAAACTTTCTCCGTTTTTCTTTTTGCAAAGGGATACAAATTCCCTCCACACCCCATCCTTTTCAAGTTTATCGCAAAGCCTTTTCCTGTCCTCCTGGTCTACGTAAATATTCTTTACCTTTGTCCCGATAACCTCTTCAGGACTGCTATATCCCAATATCTCCGCGCCAGCCTTGTTAATAAACGTAAACACGCCATCCGCGCCTGGCTCAGATTGATATATACCCTCACGCACCGAATTAAACAGCTCCCTGTACCGTTTCTCCGATACCGCTATCTCCTTCGTCTTCTCATCGAGGGATTTCGCCATCGCATTAAAAGAGTTTGCCAGCACCCCGATTTCGTCTTCCCTCTTGATGTCTACCCTTTGAGTCAAGTCCCCCGATGCCATCTTTTCAGTTACTTCCTTCAGTTTAATAATCGGTATCGAGGTCTTTCTCCCAATATAGTATGCCACCAACACTATCGGAAAAGCCATCACCAGCAAGAGAGAACTTACTATGTAATTAAGATTATAGGCTGCCCCGTAACCCTCGTCTCTGTCAATTTCCGCTATAACACCCCAATTGAATTCCGGCAACCACCTCCATACCCCAAGCACCGTAATGCCGCTGTAATCCTTATAGCCTTTGGCATCAAAACCACTGTTGCCTGCAACGCACTGCTTGACGCCATTGGTCAATTCGCCCGTTTCCCGGTTGATCAACTTCATCTCCAGGGCGCACCTTTTCTTTACCAACCCGATTTCTTTCAGGTGAGGAGCAAACCTTGATTCCGTTACCATGTATCCTTCTTTGTTTACGAGATACGTCTCGCCGGTCTTACCCAGCTTAAGGCTTAACATCAGTTCATTCAGCGCGTTCACGTCAATGCGCAGGGAAACAACGCCAAGAACAACCCCATCCCTGTCTTTTAACGGCGCCGAGACAAACATGGTTGGCATACCCAGTTCCTTCTCTCCGGCCTCATTAGACAGGGGAACTTCTGATGGAATAACGCCCGACACATACGTATTCCCCTGCACCGCCTGTTTGAAGTAATCCATCTCCGAAACATCACTTCCCACAACCTCTCCCGCTGTGGCAACGGTCACCAACCCTTTATCATTACTTACCAGAATACCTTTTAAAACGTACTCGTTTTTCGCCACTTCCAGGTACTGGACAATATCCGCATAATCTTTGTCTTCTTTGGTAATCCTTGCACATTTCGCCATCAAAGGGTTATTCGCAACGACACGCACATTTCTCATCCTTTCGCGCATCCAGGTAGTAACCAGCTCTGACTGCTTATGACCAATACCATCGAGGTTTCTTATTAACACATCCTGAAGATCCGATTGCATCCTTGGATAAGCAACAATCCTTAACAGCACAAATGGCAGTAACGTAAATACGATCAATACGAAAATAAGCCGATTTTTAATCGAGATAAACATTATTTCTCTCCGTAATTTAACAAAATTTTACGTCCAAGTTCACGAATCCCATTTCTCTTTGTATCCCCTGCAAGACATCCTTTACCACCAGTGCACCGGATATTCTCTCTTCCCCATCTTGTTGAAAATAACGCCGATCAATACCAGAATAAAGGCGCCCAAAATAACGGGGTTCAAAATATACATATATCCCATACCCAGTCCCCCCGTCTGAACGGCCACGTACGCGGTGGCGCCTGCCGGCGGATGGATTGAATACGTTACCACCATAAGCACGAGCGCAAGAGCGACGGCAAGGGCAATAGACCAAAACGTGGCGCCAAAGAAATCATGCACGCACACCCCGATACACGCCGCTAAAAAATGCCCCATCAGGACATTCCTCGGCTGGGCGAGCGGGGCCTTATAAGCGCCATAAATCAACACTGCGCTTGCACCAAACGGACCCAGCAACATCGGACATTTCCAGAGATAAGCAAGCAACGCCGTAAATCCCACACCCAGGAATGCGCCCCACAAAGACAGCCATACCTCTCTTGCAGGTATAACCGGCTGCGGCGCCCTGGGCAACTTTTTGACATAAGCCCTGAATTTATTTATCCCCTCTCCTATTGGCATTTTCCTTTTCTCCCCATCCAAAGACCTTTTATAAAATTCCGATATATACCCGAGACAGCTTTCCCTGTCTTTCTCAAAATGTTTTACCTCAAACTTAACGTCTATTACTTTTTTCACCTCTGTAGTTTTTCTTTTCTTAAACATAGGTATAAAGTTACCTTCGCGCAACAGCATACAGTAACGAAAAATATACCAACGCAGGCATGAAAACGAAAATGCCACTTATATTTTATATAAGTGGCATCATTTAAACAGGTTAACAAGACACGAGTATTTTTTGCTTCTGGGTAAATTTGCTTTTGGCCTATCCATACAGACCTTCCATAATGCAATAGTGGTTTCAGTATGAAATTAATAGAAGTATAAGTAGCCAGTAAGGCGCCGGAAGCGCTCAGGACTGCATGCGTCGTATTAACCGCCGCAACAGTTCTTAAATTTTCTTCCGCTTCCGCACGGACACGGCATGTTACGGCCAACCTTTGGTTGTTTTTGCGCCGAACCGCCCTGATGCAATAAATGTCCGGACAGTTCGGGTATTTTATCTAATTCATCCTTTATTGTCGGGAAGAAATCTTTGAAATTTTCTGATTTACTGTGTAACGATTTGACAAATATTTCCTCTTCTGCGCGATATGCTTCCTCTGCCACACCTTCCGGCAGTCCCCAGCAATGCACAAAGTTAAATTTCCATAAATCATTTGTAACTACCCGCAGCATGCGCGCCTTTAATGAACATATACTCGTCACGACTTCCGCGCGGGTGTGTCCTTCGATAATGCCCGCGGACAATAAAAAGTCATATACATACTGAGCGCCCCACAAGAAAGCCACGGCATCCGCCTTGTTAAACGAAAGAAAGCCGCCCATTACGCCGGCCAGATACTTATCAAATGAGTCGCTATCAAGCGAAAAATAGGCATTTAAATCTGCCTTCTTTTTCCCTGCGCGCTCACCCCAATAATTCACCATCCCATCCCAAAGGATGCCGCTACAGGCGAAACTCATCCGGTTCTTGTGGTGCATATATTTCTGGAAATGACCGCAAACAAACATCGTGCAGCCGTGCCGGTTTCTGGAAAATTCCTGACGAAGCACCCCCACTATATCCTGATTCTGGCCTTCAACAATTGATTTTTCTATAAGATCCATGATCTGGGGAGGGAATTCAAACTCAATGGCCTTTATTTCCTGCTCAAACTGCTTGCGATCAAATTTGTGCGTATCCAAATACTGTTTATAGTATTGTTCTGTATAATTGTTGTACAGCGCCACAGCAAGTTCATACCCGGCGCCTTCAATTAATGCAGGCGATTCTTGCACCGGCCCAAAGGTTTTCTCCGCCAGAGATACCGCAAGGTCTGTATACCCGTAGAACAAAAGACTTTTCAGCGCCTGGAGCATGTTATCAATGCCCTTTACGGGATTTTCTGTAAAACGATTCAGCGGCCCGGCTAGCTTTTCTTTGTCCTGGTGAAACAGATGCCAATTGATGAGAAATTCATCAAAGTAAGAATATTCCTCTTTGTAGAGGGTTGGCTGGAAGGCGATGCATACTTCAATAAGATTCAGAATCTTATCGAATTCTTTTTCTTTTTCAAAATTACCAAACATTTCCACCAAAACACCGCCCAAATCCAGCTCTTCAATAAAGGATTCGGTCAGAGGCGCTTTGAGTGTGCTTACAACCATGTCATATCGCCCATCGTCTGATGCGTTATGAAACTGTTTATCCCATTTGTCTACGTCATTATAGATTGTCTTCATATTCTGATTCTTGCCTTGACGAATGCGGTGTTCTGACTTGTACAAACTCTTTGAAAATCGGAGAAAATTACGAGATGGTCGTCTTTTATTGTTTTTTCTATTTCATCAAACTGCTCATCTATCACTTAATTAACCCTTTTAGGTTTTCTTTTGTATGTTTCCATTCCTTAATTCCTTCAATCAATGCCTTCCACTCAAAAAAGTCTTCTTCGTCACCCATTTTGCCTTCCTGAAAAAGCTTATAAAATTCATCTGAAGAAAGATTGTATTTGTCTTCAAAAATTCTGCACCTGTTTTTCAACTCCGGTTGCGCCAAATCGCATATCTTCTCTTCTCTTTCGATAGTCGAAACCAAGCTCCCCAGTGTTGTCATAGCAATCTCCTGATTTTCCTGAGTTATCGGCAAATCATCGCGATATTTTCCAGTCTTTCTGGAGAAATCACCTCCTAAAATTAGCAGAAATGAAATGGAAAGTCAACGGTCTGCCAGAAAACCAACAATTCAAATTGTTCATGCCCCATTTGCGGAATTCGTTATGTAAAAAGGAAAGACCTTGTCCCCACTTCCATACGTGTTAAGTTAAGGACTCTAAAAATATTACTTTATTAATATAGCCCTGAGGGAGCAAATCTGTAGCGCAGGCTTCCAGCCTGCCAGCTTTCTTTTATTTTGCCTCATGCAGGCTGGAAGCCTGCGCTACTTTTTATGCAAACATTGCTAAACTTAACACCTATGCCACTTCCCCCCCCTATACAAACGAGATACAAGGATAACGGTTTTTGTAGAAATGACCCTTGTGGCGTCGAAACAAATACTCTAAATAATAGGCAGCGTAATTCCCAGGAATCAAAAACGTAGCCGCAATCGAGGCGTCACCATACTCGTTTACTAATTTCCTGACGAACTGCGGACTGATTGCATCAGAGCACATGAAGTCTCTTACGGCATCCATTTCATCCTCGGTTAAGTTAATTCCTTTTTTCCTGAATCCGCTTACCACGTCATTAAACCCAGCCAAGAGCTCCTGTCCTTCGCTTTCGTTAAAATAGACGCCAATTCCGTCCTTTGCGTTCATTATCTGCGGCGGGAAAGAGATCCTTGCCCATGGATTTTGTAAATTATGTTTCTTCATGACCTCGGATACCGCTTCTTTGGGTTTAGACTCATACAATAATCTGTATTCTTTTTGTGTATCGGCAGCCAGAGAAAGACCATCCGGGTAAATAATAAAATCATTGCCATGATATTTTACAAAGTCATTATAATAACTTCTTATCCTTTCTCTCGCCTTTTCGGCCAATTGTTCACAATAGCGATAAGCCACCCTTGGCGATTTTTGAAGAAAAGTATTTTTCAACTCTGGGAGGGTCTCATCGCTTATCTTGTAAAGTTTCTGTTCACCAGACCAGTACCACTCGTCATTCCATGGTACAAGACTGCCGAAAACGACCTGTTGTGTCTCAAATGGCTTAATGCCCTCCCCAACCCGAATGGTGTACGGTTTGTCATTGATCAAATTTACGGCTTCCGTGAACTCTTTTTCAGTCTTCACGATTTTATACAAAGCCGCATGCCTTTCGTACCATCTTCGCAGGGTGGAACGTTGCTCCTGGGTAATGTCCAGTACCGATGCCAAAATGTCAATCACGCCAAGCCCTGACCATACGGTAGTTTCCTGGCAAATGAAATCATCAATTACGGGAATAACCGCCTTTCCGCCATTGTCTTTCAGGTAATTCTGAAAACAATGACGGAATAAATAGGAATGCCGCCCCAGCCAGATGAGTTTTTTCTTTACGTCCCAGCCAAATGTGTTTGGTTGGGCAAGGAACGTTTTTATCCCGGAACCACGGGGGATTTTTGCAAACCGGTCTTCCAGAAAATCAGAGATAACCGCAGCAAGCTGAAGCAAACCTTTATGCGTTGGTGAAAGTATAAGTTGCGGCTTTATCTCCGGGTAGAGCACCCACAACAAATGACAAATACGAAGTTTATTTAGATCTCTCGGCTCTGCGGTCTCGTTTGATTGGGGAATAAAGGGGAGTCGTATGCCAAAGTATTCAAAATAATACGCTTCTACGGCTTTCCATATACCAATGTCATTGTGCACATCCTCGGCAAATGCAACCAATACACTTGCCAACTCTCCGAGATTTCTTTTCGATAAATGGAGCGCCTTGTACGAAAATGAGTCTTGTGCCTTAATAAGCACATGCTTGAGATCCCGAATTGAATCCGGAAGGTAATGGTCTGCCACCCCCTTATATCCTTCGGGCCTATCTAATTGAAAATCCATTGCTGAGTTGCCTATCCTTTCATGAAGTCCTTTGTCAGTTTTGAGATTGCCCGGTTGCCTTTGCGCCTTGCTGGTGATGAATACACAAAAAAGGTTATAAAATTCATTTCACAAAATCTTACCTTACACAACGCACAAAAACAATAAAAGAATCTTCGGATTGAACTGGTTTTCCAGAAAACCAACACCCATTATTCTCTCGCTTTCCGCTATCACTTACCCTATAATTTTGATTGTCCCGCCGGTATCATAATGCTATCATATTAACAATATTATTTGGTTAGATACGATATGCTCAAGTCTCCAGCCCTGAACATATCAAACCTAACGGTTTTTGTCACGATTTGTAGTTCTACAAACAGCATGGAGGATAAAAATGTCTCAATTATTAATCAGAAACCTTGCAGAGGAAACTATTGAACAACTGAAAAATCAGGCAAAACTGCATAACCGTTCATTGCAGGGAGAGGTAAAACAGATACTGGAAGAAAATGTGAAAATGTCCATAAAGGATGCGCGCATAAAGGCCAGAAAGATACGCGCAAGTTTTGGGAAAAACGTGTTTTCAGACAGCGCTCATCTCATCCGCGAGGATCGTAACCGTTGAGCAAATTCGTTGTAGATGCAAGCGTTGCTATTAAATGGTACCTGCCTGAAATTTTTAGCGTAGACGCTGAACGCCTCTTAAATCCATTATGTGAATTGCTCGTTCCGGAACTTTTGTTTGCCGAAACAGGCAACATCTTATGGAAACGGGTGATGAAATCTGAATGTCCGTATGACAAGGCAGTGAAAATAGCAAGGGCAATTGAAACCATACCTTTCCAGATATGGGACACCAGAATTCTGGCAGAGGATGCCCTTGATATAGCCTGCCGTGCGAAAAGGACTTTTTACGATAGCCTCTATTTGTCGCTTGCGGTAAGAAATGCCTGCCAAATGGTTACAGCAGACCTTAAACTATACAATGCCATCAAAAGGACGCCATTCAAGGAGAATGTTTTATGGGTTGAAGACATACCATGATTCTATCTATAGCTGCTATTATGTGGCTTATGCAAGGAAGAAGGAATATAAACAACATCCGGTGAAAATAAAATAGAATAATGGCCATAAAAAAATCCGAACTCTACAGCTCACTCTGGGCAAGCTGCGATGAACTAACCCGACTTTCGCAATTCGAGGCGAAAAACGGTTATTTTTAGGCATGAACCGCCTTGAGACCCTTGATTTTAAAGGAGTGGGTTTTCAAAAAGGGCTGTAGTGCCGACCTACCCTATTGACGGGTTGCGTAAAAACTGAGAAAATGCTTTCATGTTTTTACGGGCAAAATCACGGACGAAAGACGGGAAAACGCACCGTTATTGGAGCGTGGTGGAGAACCGTCGGGTAGCCGGGGGAGGTGTGGTTCAACGGCAGGTGCTTTACCTGGGGGAACTCAATGACAATCAATGGGCAGGATGGGTTCGGACAGTAGAGGCGTTTTCGGGTGAAGATTTTAAGGCAAAACAACTCGCACTGTTTCCGGACGACCGCGAAGAGTTGCCCGCAATGGACTGTGAGACCGTTCGGGTGCAGTTGGACAAGATTGAGTTGCGCCGCCCGCGTGAATGGGGAGCGTACTGGTTGGGATTGTATGTGTGGGATCTGCTGGAACTGGACACGTTTTGGAAACAGCGGTTGCCGTCAAGCCGCAAGGGGACAAGCTGGGTGAACATGCTGAAAGCGTTGAGCTGTTACCGGCTGATTGATCCGGGGAGCGAATTTCGTTTTCACCGTGAGTGGTATTTGCGCAGCGCAATGGGGGATTTGCTGGGGGAAGATTATTCGCTGGCACAGAAGGACAAGCCGTATCGTTGTTTGGATTTGTTGCTCAAACATCGCGACGAGCTGTTTGAGTATTTAAAAGGGCAATGGGGCCATCTGTTTGGCGCGAAGTATGATGTGCTGTTGTACGATTTGACGAGCACGTATTTTGAAAGCGACCCGCCTCCGCCGGGTTCGGAGAGTAAAAAACGTTTTGGATACAGCCGTGACAAACGTTCGGATTGCGTTCAGGTGGTTGTGGCATTGGTGTTGACGCCGGAGGGTTTTCCCGTGGCGTACGAGGTATATCCAGGAAATACCAGAGATACTGCAACGTTGGAGGAATTTCTGGATCGTATCGGGAAGCAGTATGGGAAATTTCAACGCACCTGGCTCATGGATCGCGGTATTCCAACCGAGGTGATGTTGGAAAAGATGCGTTCCCGAGGGATTGATTATTTGGTCGGCACTCCCAAGGGGCGTTTGACCTATGTTGAAAAACAGTTGCTCGAACAGCCGTGGATTCAGGCGCGAGAAAGCGTTCGCGTTAAAATTCTCAAGCAAGAGTCAGAGTTCTATGTTTATGTGGAAAGTCATGACCGGGTAGCAAAGGAACGGTCTATGCGTCGCCGCAGACTCAAACGGCTGTGGGCAAGCCTGCACGAACTGCGCAATCGAAAGAACATCACGCGTGACAACCTGCTGATGCATATAGGGGCATTAAAGAAAGAAGCCGGACGTGACTTTGGGTTGGTTCGTATCTCTCTGCCAAATCCTCAAGAACCGGTGAATGAACACACGTTCCGTTTCGAACTGGACCGAGAACGCCTGCGGCGAACGGTGCGACGTGAGGGACGCTATCTGCTTCGTTCCAATATGCAGGCCGCTTCGCCTGAGACCGTATGGGAATCGTATCTGCTTTTGACCCGCGTTGAGCAGGCGTTTAAGGATTTAAAGGGGGAGCTTTCCATCCGTCCCATCTGGCACCGGTTGGAAAAGAGAATTGAAGCACATATTTTTGTTTCCTTTCTGGCTTATTGCCTTCACACAACTTTACGAAATCTTGCACGGGGACGAGCCGCAGGTCTCACATCGGAGGCCATCTTGAAAAAACTCTCGACCATCCAAATGATTGATATCCATTTACCAACCACAGATGGCCGTCACATTGTCATGAGCCGCTATACCCAACCGGAAAAGGACGTTTCTCTCCTTTTGGCGCAACTGGGATTATCGCTTCCTGAGCAACCACCACCCAAGGTTTATGCATCCGGAAAAACCAGTCTGTAGTGCCGACCTTTTTAGGTGACCCCTTGAATTTACTGGCTTAGCGGCTTATACACCCCTCGAATTGCGAAGGTCGGGCTAAATTCGGCGGTTGGCAAGACTTGATCACAGAAATAATCATTGACGACAACTACTCAGATGGTTTGGAAGGAATTAATGAATATTCTCATCTTATTGTTCTTTATTGGCTGGATAAAGTAGATAAGGTCAAGCTTAAAATGAGGCCTCAGGGGAAAAAGGACGTGCCAGAAGTCGGCATATTTGCCTGCCGTTGTCCGTGGAGGCCTAATCCTATTGGTATGACTACCGTTAAGGTGATCGAAAGAAATGGGGATATACTCAGAGTCAAAGGGTTGGATGTACTGGATGGACACCCCTCATTGATATTAAGCCTTATACCCCTCCCTATGATGCCGTTGAAGGGATGAGATACCCCGATTGGGTGAACAAGCTGGAATATTAACCTCATTATACAAAAATTGTTTTGGACGCAGATGAACGCAGGTTATTATGATTAAATACAGAAATTATCTGCGTGTATCCGAGAAAATCAGCGTCCTCTTTTGATAGAAGATGAATGTTTTTGAAGAAGGTTTCGGAAAAGGATTATTTGTGGTAATTACAGTGGAGGTAATGAAATGAAACTGTGGTTATATTTATTTTCTTCCTGCTTTATCATTTCCGTTGCCCTACAAAGTATCGTCTATGCAGACATTGTACAGGTTGGCACTGCTGCCCCTGATTTTACGCTTCCAAGCACGATGGGCAAAAATTATACATTATCTGCATATCGGGGAGTAAAACCGGTCATTATCTGGTTTTCTGATTGTTGCGGGGGTTGTGAAGGCAGGGCAAAGGTTATGCAAGGGCTTCTGGAAGATTACGGGATTGAAATTCTTGCTATAAGTATGTTAAGTAAGGCTGATCAAACCGTTGAATTTGTTGAGAGGGTAGACATCCCTTACCCGTACCTGATTGATACCGATTTTAAAGTGGTAACGGATTATGTGGGCGAATATATCCCGGAGACCTGACCACAAGTCAATACTTTTGTCGTGGACAAAAGCGGCCTTGTAACCTTTAGCAGTGGTCCTGGTACACGCATCAGGACACTCAGGAAAGAATTGGAAAAGATTGGAGCAGGCAAACAAAAGCCTGAAGAAGTAAAAGATAAATACCTCAGATCCCCCATGCTTGGGTTGGACATGGATAGGGTTGCCGATGCGCTTCAAGAGATAAAGCCAGAATCCAGTTGGTTCCAGACAAAACCCGAATCTGATAGATACAGGACTAATTTTAGCATCGAATCTATAGCAACTGGTATCGACGTTGACTTCAAAGATTCTACAGCAAAAACCCAAGGCGCCTTTGATTATACAATGGGATTTCTTACCCAAAGGGCACATAAAGAGTGGGAGCCGACATATACGCTACCCAGACCGTTGAATGTATTTTCCGTAGAAGAAGGTGCGGCAATAACGACAAGGGCAAGGGCGGGTGTCTATGCGGATATCTCAGAGGATTGGACCATGGGTTTGGAGGTAGATGCATACGGACTGGGAGGTGATGCCGGGGTAGGAGATATATGGGGTGTTACCCCGCCGTATTTTTCCAATCCTTTTGTGGGACACTCGAATGACGTCTCACTCAATACCCTCTGGGCGCGCTACCAACCCTTAGACACGACCATGTCCGTAGGCGCATTTACCCCACTGCACGTTGGTGATTACGTACTCAAAGGTGAACCCAATCCCACCTTTTACGGCCCGGATTATTTACCCTTTTATGGAGTAAACATTGTCAGGCGATTTTATAACCCCTTCTTTATCCCTTCAACATTATACGAGGTGTATTTTGCAGAATTACCCGAAGATTCCGACGCTACCAGTTGGTTGGGTGGATTTTATCTGGGAAGGGAATACGAAGATATGAAGTATGGTTTTAACTTTATGAGTCCGTTTAACAGAGGCGCATCAACCGCTGAAATAGACTCACCCTTGCAGGGTACGGTAGATGATAATCCTGTACGGTGGGAGGCTCCCTATAATAGAGTAGGGAAGCAGGATGAGTTTGTCCTTGGGGCTGATTACTCTTACAATTTCATGCCAACCTATAAGGCATGGGCTGCCTATGCCCATAGTATTTATCGGCCTACCGGAGGTGATGGAATCGATGTTCATGGAAATCTGTTAAATACAGGCATCAGCGGTACAATAGGCAGGGCAAGTTTTAACCTGGAAGGTTTTTGGGTTGAACCAAAGTATGACCCATTTGTGATAAAGACAGAAAGACCCGGTGATATCCAATCTCCGGGTCTCTTTTATGAACTTCCCTATTTCACAACGTATGCGGACAGTTGGCAACTCCATGATGCAAAGAAGTATCCACAAAACAGAGAGGGGGTACGACTCCACCTTGACTATCCATTCCCCGGTATCCTTTCTTTTACAAGGCTTTTTGCAGACCTGGATTATTTACGGCAGATAGAAAGCTCAAGGACAGACAACGTTCAGGAACCTGGTTTTATAGAGCCTTTCTTTGGCATCAGAACGGAAGAAGGAACGGGAAAAAAGGGGAGTATATCTCACGGAGGAATAGGTGTTGCCTCTGATTTGCCTTACAATCATAAGATTTCTCTGGGGTATTCACTGTATCAATACCGTCGTAAAACAGATAATGCCAATAATATGGATTTTAATGTGAATGCTGTTTCCCTGACGTATAGCTATCCGATACTTTACCGACTCAGGTCTAAAATGTATTTCAATGTAGGAAATACCTTCTTAGCAGTAGATGGTGAGTATTTCTCTGAATCACATAATGCAGACTTCTTTCAAACAGCGCCGTTTATGGGGATCGATTACAAGTATCTGCGATCGCCTGATACGATTATTTCGTTCTTTATTAATTCGAGGTATCTTGTACAGAACGACAGGGCAGAGGCATTACTCCTGGGTGATTACGATGCCTTTTTTACAAGTTTCGGTTTAAAGGTTGAATTTTAGGTTTTTGGCTGAAATGTTTTGACATTTTCGGCAATATAATGTAGCGCCGATCCCTTGTGGTCGGCCAATGGCAGGGAATGAACCCCAGCGCTGGTTCAATCGTCCTCGATTGAACCTAAACATTTGGCATTTTGCATGGCTTGTACTTTTAAAACCCATAGCTCGGTTCAAAATATCTGGTTCAAACTGTAAAATTGAACCAGCCGTAAGGAGGAAGCAGATATGAACAGACTTAAAATAATTCTGATTTTAACAGTTAGTATTATCGCCTCCCGTGTTTTGGGGGGCAATGATGCCTGTGTTACTTTCATTGGCCCCTCAAATTACATCCCCCGATTAGACCTACCAGCCGGCATCCCTTTACATAGCGCCGACTCATGTAAAGATTGTCACCAGGAAATTTATGACCAGTGGCGTGAATCGATGCATAGCAAATCATCGACAAGCCCTGTCTTTCAGGCATGCTGGACGGTAAGGAACAATCCCCCCTTTTGCTCCAATTGCCATTTTCCCATGCTGGAACAGAAGCCTAAAATTTTAAGGGGTTTTAAAGAGACAGGTCCTCTACCTTTTGTTGCAATAAAGAACCGGGAGTTTGATACGATGCTTATAAAGGAAGGGGTGACGTGTGTGGTTTGTCACTTGAGAAACAAGACACTATACGGACCCCGGGAGATAAAGGAAGGAGAAGCGCCGCATCCTGTTAAATACGACCCGTCCTTCCAAAGCTCTGAGTTCTGTTACACCTGCCACTCCTGGGGCTTTCCACGGGCAAGGGTAAAACAAACATGCTATACCAATGATGAATACAGAAAGTCAGGAAAGAAGGAGACATGCCAGGATTGTCATATGAGCAAGAAAGAAGGGTTTGCCTCATTGGGAAAGCCGAAACGTGTTTATGGAATGCATGACCAGAAAAGCTCTCGTAGTCCGGAAGAATTAAGAAATGCCCTTAAAGTAGAATTGAAAACAGAAAAGGATACCTATAAACCCGGAGATAAAGTAAAGGCAGAGATAAAGATTACCAATACAGGGGCCGGGCACCGTGTGCCAACTGGCTGACCGGTCAGAGGTATTGCCGCCCGTGTGGCGGTGCTGGGTGAAAATGGGAAGGAGAGGGGTCTAAAGGAATATTTTATCACACGCACCTTTGAATTTCCCACATACCCAACGGAAGTGAAAGATGAGAGATTAACACCCGGGGAGTGCAAATCATTTTATTACAAGTATAAAATCCCGCGGAAAGCGGATTTTAAAAAGCTAACATTGCGATTAGATATGATTGAGTATTTAATATTTCCCAGGAAAGCCGATGAAGCACCCATACCCATGAGCAAGGTTACTGTACCTTTTTATTCTACGTCTTTGGAAATAATGAAATGACAGGTAATGAATGATGGCAATTTTAGTAATCCTTTTTCTTGCTGCATGTTTCCTTGCGTATTCAAATGGCGCTAATGACAACTTTAAAGGGGTTGCTACGCTCTTTGGAAGTAAGACCACCAATTATAAATATGCCATTTGGTGGGCAACCATCACAACGTTTGCAGGTTCGCTGGCTTCTCTATTTTTTGCATATGGCATTGTAAAGGTTTTTTCTGGAAAAGGTTTAGTTCCTCAAAACATTTCTATCTCTCCTGAATTTCTTACTTCGGTGGCGATCGGCACGGCTATTACCGTTATGATTGCAACGGTTACCGGATTTCCCATCTCGACTACTCATGGGCTGACCGGCGCGTTGGTTGGCGCTGGTTGTGCAGCCGTAGGTTCACAGGTTAATTTTGCCGTTTTGGGTAGCACATTTTTTCTGCCACTTTTACTCAGTCCTGTTATTGCAATAGGTTTTGGCAGTGTTCTTTATCGCATTTTCATGAGTATTCGAATCCGTTCCGGCATAACAAAGGAGTGGTGTCTCTGTGTCGGTGAGCAGGGGAAAGCAATTCCATCATGTAAGCCTGCCGCTTCTCTTTCAGTGAAATACAGTAGCACCATTGGCATCACAATTGATACCCAAGAAAATTGCCAAGAGATTTATAAAGGACATTTTCTGGGTATGAATAGCCAGAAATTATTGGATTATTTACACTTTTGCTCTGCTGGAGTTGTGAGTTTTGCCAGGGGTCTTAATGACACACCCAAGATTGTAGCCCTCATATTATTAATCAAAGGACTGTCAATACAGTGGGGCATGCTGGCAGTTGCTATTGGTATGGCGGTAGGCGGACTTTTGAATGCCAGAAAAGTGGCTGAAACGATGAGTAATAAGATCACAAGATTAAATCACGGTCAGGGCTTTACTGCAAACCTTGTTACCGCTATTCTTGTGATATGTGCCAGCAAGTTTGGGATGCCCGTATCCACGACGCATGTATCGGTAGGGTCTCTTTTCGGGATAGGACTTGTTACGAGACATCTAAATACGCGTATGGTATTGGAAATACTTTTGTCATGGTTTATAACTTTACCTGTTGCAGCCGTATTTAGTGGTTGCGCTTATTGGATGTTGGGAAAACTGGCTATTTAGAGGTTAAACTATGAGTATTAGTGAATTCATTACAAGCCACGAAGCGGCCATTCGACTGGGGTTCTTTTCCGGCATTTTAGGAATTATGTCTCTGTGGGAGCTGGCCGCGCCGAGGCGGACTCTTACCGTTCCGAAACTACTTCGATGGATTAACAACATCGGTATGGTGGTGATAAACAGCTTTTTACTCCGTATAGTTTTTCCGTCAGCCGCGGTGGGCGTGTCAGTCTTTGCCCAAAAACACGGTTGGGGGCTTTTCAATTACGCGCAGATTTCCCACACAATTGCCGTCGCCATGTCCGTGGTTGCCCTGGATTTCATCATCTATTTGCAGCATGTAATGTTCCACGCCGTTCCGGTCTTCTGGCGAATCCATCGCATGCACCATGCGGATTTGGATTTCGATGTCACAACGGGCGTCAGATTCCACCCTCTGGAAATCCTGCTCTCCATGCTCATCAAATCTGCCGGGGTTGTCGTGTTGGGGCCGCCGGTATTGGGTGTAATCATCTTCGAAGTGGTGCTGAACGCGACGTCCATGTTTAATCACAGCAACGTGCGCGTGTTGCACGGCCTAGACCGCATTTTGCGCTGGTTTGTGGTAACGCCGGACATGCACCGTGTGCATCACTCCACTGAGGGGCGTGAAACGAACTCCAACTTTGGATTTAATCTGCCGTGGTGGGATCGCTTGCTGGGCACTTACCGGGCACAGCCGCGGATGGGTCATGAGGGAATGACCATTGGTCTTGAGGCATTCAGGGACAGGAAGAGCTGTGTAGTGCTGCCCGGCATGTTGTCAATTCCCTTTGTTGGTAGGCAGTAGCGAGTAGGTTGGGTTGAACGGGAGTGAAACCCAACACCCACCGTTCATCGCACCAAGAACCTTGTTGGGTTTCGTGCCTCAACCCAACCTTACCAGACTATGAATCTTACGGACTTGACAGCAGTAAAAGGTCTTGATATATTCAGTTCGTTGATATTTCCCTATTTGATTGAAAGCGCCTTACGAAAGGAGTGAATGATGGACACTCAATTTATAATAGATGAATCAGGTAATAAGACTGCTGTTATTTTACCGCTTGAGGATTATGAAGGACTGTTAGAAGATATTCATGATCTAACAGTCATAGCAGAGCGCAAAAACGAACCAACTATTAGCCTTGAAGAACTTAAAAAAAGGTTAAAAGCTGATGGGCTCTTATAAAATTGAGCCGAGGGGTTCATTAGAACATGATCTAAGAAAAATAGATAAACAATTCATTCCAAAGATTCTTGATGCTATTGGAGGTCTTGCAGATAACCCTTTTCCAGTTCAAT
>Ga0209514_10003884_pt1 | contig 20752 bp, 14 predicted proteins | sample Subgrocontami58m_FD_187452 | JGI IMG/M metagenome (GOLD analysis project Ga0209514, IMG submission 187452) | Subsurface groundwater microbial communities from S. Glens Falls, New York, USA - GMW37 contaminated, 5.8 m (SPAdes) (version 3) | ecosystem: Environmental > Aquatic > Deep subsurface >...
TGCGAATAGCTATGCCCCTTAATCCTCAACTTAAAGAATTCTTTTCTGATTTCTTCTTTGTTCATGTACACCACCAAAATTCAGCCAACAAAGCTGAATTTTAATGGTGGTGACATATGTCACTTGGCACTACATTACTAGTAATTCAGCAACACAGCTTTACTAAAGATTTTTTGGCAGAAGGCGGATTTGAGCTTGGTTTGGCGGAAAGGGGGAAATTTGGCGGTTTAAGTGGGGTGGGTTTTCTTGGTGGATATTGAAAAGTTGAAGGCGATAGCTCAGCCTATCCCAATCTGATAATAACGCTGCCGTTTATTTTTGTTATGTATGCCCATTGCTCTGCGCCAATCGCTTTTGTATCTATTCCCTTTTTCAGTTTTGAATCTGATGTCTCTTGAGATTCGTCCCTGATTTCATTTATATCCATGGTTTTCAGCTCTTCCCCTGCGAGAGATGCAATGGCATCCTTTATGGAAATCTTTTTTTCCTTGACATTGTTTCTGACATCATTAATCCTCTGCAGTCTTTCAGCTGAGCTTTTTGAATTTTTATTGTCCAATGCCGTATTTCCTGTGATGGGGATTGAGCCATTGTTTGAGATAGGAACGGATTGCTTTGCCTCATTGCTCAGCTTTTCAATTTCCTCCCCTAATTTAGCGTCAAGGAATTTCCTGTTGCATCTTTCATCAATCTTGCAGCTGAATTCAAAGTTATCATCTACCATGCATCCTACATATTTTCCTGTTGATGCCTTGATGCAGAGCGGCTCAGGCTCTCCAATGCTCTCTAAGAAATGCGGAGAGTTCGCTGCCAAAGTCCCGTAGCTCAATCTTCCGCTGACATTTGCGTTTCCTGAAACTGATAAAGTAACGTTTGGGATCGTGTTTCCGATGCCGACGTTGCCACTGTCATCAAGAGTCATAATCCGCGCTGAACCCGCGTGAAAATCCATCCGATCATCTGTGTGGTTGTAGACAATGCGGCCTACATTAACTGCGGTGGCTCTGCCAAGAAATATAGACGGGCTTCCGGTGGATGGGGTTATGATGCTTATGCCGCCTGTCCCAGCGCTTTCTACCACCAACTCATCAGCATCAGCATTGGCGGAAGTCATGCCACTAGCGCCACTTGAAACATGCAATTTTGCGAGCGGCCCCTTCGTCCCGATGCCGACATTCCCTGCGCCGTTAATCATTATCCTAGTTGCTTCAGCCGAGCCGTCCCAAGTATCAAATTGAAGTGTTGATGCGCCGTTGCCGGTGTTATTGTAAATGCTCCTAATCCTGGCGCTTGAAGTCCCGGCAACTGCTGCACCGCCGTCATTCAAAAAAGCAATCTGCGTTTCGTCGTTAATAAGTGCTGAAGTTGTTTGTAATGCCATGACTGCGCCTCTTCCGCCATTGCCATCTTTCTTTAGGTGAAGCAAGCTTGCAGGGCTTGCTGTGCCAATGCCGACGCTGCCGGAAACCCCATCAACATAAAGCATTGCAGTTGTAGCATTACTGATATTTAACAATGCTCCGCCAGAGCCGTTAATGTGTAATTTAGCAGTTGGAGCAGTAGTCCCGATGCCGACGTTGCCGCCGACTGGATTTAATATCAAGTTATATGCAGTTGCTGCATCATTTCTCATTTGCTGTATCCATCCATTACCACTACTTGCATCTAAGCCAAAAAACATTCCCCAAAGTCCCCCTGATGAAATCAAGAGATGACCTGCTGTAGTTCCAAGAGTAGGATAAGTACCTGCTAAAGACTTTTGAATATTTAAAGGTGTTAATGGTCCCGTCGTCCCGATGCCAACGTTGCCGCTTCTGCTTTGGTGCAGCCCTGTTGTCCATGTAACAGGGTTTCCATGCGGTCCTGGCGTATCTGTAGTATAGAATGTGATGCTTCCATTTGTGCTGTTTAAGGATATTCTTGCCGGCCTTCCATTATCTCCCAGAGCATATTCCCACCTGTTGTCGCTTGTTGTATCCTCTAATGCACTCTGCGTTATTTCCGTTACATTATCCTTGTGCGCTATGAAGCTTGCCCCATCGAGGGAAATAATATTATATTCAGTGCCCCACTCAGCAGTGCTTCCGTCTGTATTGGCTTTTCCCAAGTATATATGGTCGGTTACAAACAAGTCATCGGATATGTTAATATCTCCTATAACGTGGAGCGCTCTGGTAGGACTTGCCGTCCCGATGCCGACGTTGCCGGCATTTGTAATTCTCATTTTTTCCGATGCGTCCGCTGCTCCGTCTGTGGTAGTAAGGAACATCAAGCGGCCCGGCATATCGTTTGTACCAGGAGTGGCGTCAACTGCTGACTGGATAGACGCAGCGGTAATTTGCGAAGCGCCGTCATAACCACTGAAACGAATATTAGCTATCTGATCGTCAGACGATACAATCGTTGGAGATGCGGCGGTACCACGAGTTTTTCGCAAATACCATCTCACACCATTAGCATCTGTCCCACTGTAACGAGCTGTCACGCTTTCTAAACCATTGATGTCAAGAAGCGTCCCTGGACTCGTCGTCCCGATGCCGACGTTGCCTGAACTATCTATTTTCATTCGTTCATTAGAGTCTCCACCAGTTAAGAATCTAATATCTCCGGCAGTAGCTCTTGAAACTAAGTTTACTCCGGTAGATTGAGTGTCTGCAATCAGGTTAGTCCTATTGGCCCAAGCAGTGACTCCAGTATAGTTTGATGGATATACAGCTAACAAGCCTTTAGAATCTGGGGTTACAACCTCAATTATTGCAGCTGCCGAAGATGTATTCTTTGTATTTTCCAGCCTTATTGCAACAGTGCCGTCTTGTGAGCCATTGACATGCAAAAGGCGGGCAGGCCCCGTCGTCCCAATGCCGACGTTGCTGTTTACTGCTTGTAAATACACATTTCCCGTACCTACATTGTATTCAATTCTCGAATTCCCTTGTCGATCTCTAACCATAAAATTAGTGTTATCGCCTGAAGTGCCCGATAATCTTCCCACATAAACTGTTTTATTGGCTGTGTCAACCAGAAAATCACCACGCGTCGTTGCAGCAGCAGGATTTCCATATACTTCAAATTGGCCGCCCGGACTCGTCGTCCCAATCCCAACACTACCATTTGTCCCATTCACATACAAAACATTTGAAAGATTAACGCTTCTTCCGTCTGTGCCAGAGGCGACTTGTAAAAGATAATTAGGACTCGTCGTCCCGATGCCGACGTTGCCTGATTGGTCTATTAATATTCCACTTGCAGACGTATCATTTGAAAATATTTTAAAATCAGTTCCAGACATTCCAATATCAAAGAAATTTGGATTATCTGAATCATTGAATCTTAATTCTGGCGTTGCTGATTTAATTTCTAGTTCTTCTCCTGGCCCCGTAGTCCCGATGCCGACGTTGCCGTTGTCATCTATTACCATTTTTAAATCTCCAGCCGCGCCGCCGCCCACGTAGAACTGCATAATGCTATCAGTTCCAATAGTGTTTGGGATTACTTGCAAATAACCTGCGGTATTACCTGCCTGGTTCATAAATCGGAGAGCTCTAGCCAGAGTGTTAGCTCCACCGCTGTCTATTGCAATGGTCGGATCAGTGGCGCTTCGAACGTGAAGCGGGTGCGAAGGCCCCGTCGTCCCGATGCCGACGTTGCCGTCTTTATCAAAAGACATAACCCGTCTATCAATTGTATTATCATTAGCATCAGAACTCATGATGTGGAAATCGCCATCAGCAAGAATGTCATTGTCAATCGCCCATGACCGACTATTTGCATTAACATTTCCAGTCAACCATTGAAGCCGTCCTTGCCTTTTCAATGTCAATGTAGCTACCGCATCCGTCGTCCCGATGCCGACGTTGCCTGATATAACGTTTAGACCACTTGAAACATTTAAAGAGCCAGAGATATTCGCATCTCCAGCCACTGTTAATTTAGTGCCTGGAACCGTAGTTCCGATGCCGACGTTGCCTGTACTCTTTAATCTGATGACTTCCGCATTTCCTGCGATTAATGCAACATCACCCCCGCCAACTTGCCCAAAAGAAACTAACCCTGAGCCAGTATTTCCTGTAATGTTCCAAAGTGGAGTTCCGCTGCTGGTGTACCCTACTATTGCAACATCACCAGAACCTGTATTTTGTAGTCGTAAAGTTGGGTTTGAGCTATTAATATGTAAGATTGAAGCGGGTCCCGTCGTCCCTATGCCGACGCTGCCTGCACTATTTTGATACAGTCCTTGTGCATTTCCAGCTTGCCCAGACTTAACACTTAGTGTTCCTATAACATCAAGAGTCTCTGCTGGAGTTGTTGTGTTAAGCCCGAATAATCCAGTCCCGACGCCATTTGCATTAAAGTAAGTGCTTTGTCCTGCTACCCCTGCAATTTGCGCAAGTGCTGTTCCGCTGCCATTTTGAAAATTAATTGAACTGGTAAGTGACCTTAAAACAAGAGCAACCGAGCCCTCCAGTCTCATGCTGCCACCACCACCATTATTCAGCATCCTAAACTTTGAGCCACCTGCCATATTAAAAGTTATATTCTTGCCAGTATCTGTTAAATCAATTGTCATTACATCTTGTGGTGTTGAATTACCAATCCCTATATTTCCTGAAGGAGTTATCACAAAAGTCGCATTTTGTCCTGCAGGAGTAACATTCAAAGTGCCTTGAATCGTAAGAGTTTGCGCTGGAACTGTTGTGTTGATTCCAATACTTCCGCCATCAAGTATCGTAAACTGCTCTGCGTCAGCATCGTTTAATATTCCAAACCTGTTAGAAGTGCCGACTCTTTTGAGGTAGATTGGGGCATTTCCAATTCCACTTACAGGGGCCCCAATCTGCAATCCCCTTTCGCCGTCATTTGCAGTTGTCTTTATCATGAATCTTGCAATGGGATAAGAGTTTGCAACAGGCCCGTTAGTGCTTGCCTGCCCGGGAGCAATAACGTGCAGAATGTCCAAAGGATTTGCCCTGCCTATTGAAACTGCCCCTGTTGAATTAACAAATATTGAGGCATTTCCGCCTTGTGATGGGACTGTAATATTTAATGTGCCTGCCACTGTTAAGGTATGTGCTGGGGATGTCGTGTTTATTCCAACATTTCCAGAACTAGTTGCCAAGTAAGTATTATGCGCCACTATGTCATTGGCAATAAAATTCCTTGTGCCTTCAATGCTTAAGTCATAGACGTGCTGTGGCTCTAAGGCTTTGATTGAGGCAATCTTCTCCCATTTTATTGCGCCTGTTGAATAATCAGGAACTGCTATCTCATCTCCAATTTTCAAATGCCTGACTTCTATCCATTTCCCTGAGACGGCATGGTCATCAGGTTTTTCAAAAGTTTTAAATACTGCATTGTCATTATTAATATTATGAGAACCGAAATCAATAAGTATATTGTTGCTGACAGTGAAATCTGCCATGGAATGCTCACCTTCAAAGGCACCAGAATAATGGTTTGGCAAATCCTCTCCCTGCTCGGCGCCGGAATAACTGCTGACGGTATTATCAGGGACTACTTCCCTCAACTCTCTAAAGAAGCCATCCTCTCTGCTGTTGACTATGCCTCCAAGATTTTCGAAGAGGAAAAATATGTCACCATCGGATAGATTAAATCTTCTTGCTGATGAAAACATTCCGAAGCTTGTCAACAAATTCTTGGAAAGCAGGTTTGACTTAAAGCGGGCGCCTCTTGGCTCTGATGACGGGGAAATATCAGCTATCGCAAAAGCAGAGGGAAGAGTTATTTTGTCTTTTGACAGGCATTTCGGCAATATACTGCTGTTTCCTCCCGGAGAGCATGAGGGAATTGTGTTCATAAGGATTGTGCCCCCAGTCATTAAGACTGTAACAGATGCATTGTCAGATTTATTTGATAAAGTCAAGCCTTCAGAATTTAAGGGAAAGTTATTTGTGCTTTCTCCATTCAGGTTTCGAATATACCCTCCACCACGAACAAAATAAGGATGCTCTGCAGTTGTGTTAATGCTTCTTCCACCCTCTGTTTTCATTTCATAAATCGGCTTAATGCCGTGGTCAAGAAGCGCATTGACTTTTCTTGGAACGAGCTTTCCAGTTTTTTCATCCAGTGTCAATACTTCTTCTCCTGCCCTTATATCCTTGATTTTTTTTTTAGAGCCATCCGAAAGGGTTACCATGCTGTCATCTGTAATGCTAAAGCCGGTTACATTCAAGCTTGAGGCATTTACTCCGCCTGCTAAAGTAACTGCTCCAATTACTTCCAGCTTATTTTGAGGCCCCGTCGTCCCGATGCCGACGTTGCCGTCGGACTGAATTCTCATTCTTTCTGTGATAACTGAAGGAGTAGCATCGGTGGATGTCAGAAACGCCATATATGTAGGAACACGTGTTGCAGCAATAGTACCTGTTGAGATAACATCAATCTGACCAGATAGGAGATAATTAGAGCCATCGTAACCATATGAACGTATGGAACCGATGCCATCACCGCTGGTAATTACCGTGGGAGAGGCCGCGGTCCCTCTGCTTTTGTGAGTATCGAATACCGGCGACTGGCCCCCATCATTATGTTGTCCCGAAATTATTCCTCGGACACTGGCGGTGCTAGCAGTCACAATATTAAGTACTGAAGCTGGACTCGTCGTCCCAATTCCAACGCTGCCTGAATTCAATACAGTAATAGCTCCCCCAGTTGCAGCATTAGCTCCAATAAACACATCGCTGCCATTCAATATTAATTTAGGCGTCAGCAGGCCATTAGCAGCCCTTGTATAGAATGATAAAGCGCTTGCTTCGCTTCCGTTAATTGCATTAACTAAACTAGCATTAATAAATGAAACATTAACCAGTTCAGAATCATTATTAATTGCCCTAAACAAAATTCCAATTCCAATTCCCCCAGTAGAATTGCCCGGATTATTGAGATTATGGTCCAAAGTAATTAGGTTTGTTGCAGATTTATTATACGAATCAGTAATATTAAGATGCAGCAGCCCAGGCTGCCCTGCTAAATTAGCATCAGTATCAGTTCCCCTTATAGTTAACCTGTTGTCAGGGGTTATTGTGCCAATTCCTATAAGGTCATCTATAAATCTTAGATAAATATTAGTTACGCTTCTGTTCCACAATGAAGAATTCTGGGCATTCAGGTTTGAAGTGAAGTTAGCCAGCTTATATCCGGATGAGGCATACTCTGCTGAATAATTAGCCAGAGTAAAGGCTGCATTCTGCAGTGCTGTGTAATTTGCAATCTTGAAATAAGCCTGGTTTTCGTAATTGGTTGTAAAGTTAGCAATCCTGAAAGCAGCGTCTTCAAGCGAAGTGTAATTTGCATTTTTAAATCCGGTTGAAGCATACTCGCTTGAATAATTAGCCTTTGTGAAAGCAGCTGCCTCCAGATTAGTATAGTTGGCGTTTGTAAAAGCTGCATTCTCCAGCGCTGTATAATTCGTTATTTTAAACCCGCTGCCTGCATACTCGCTTGAATAATTGCCAATATTAAAAACAGCGTTAATAGTCTGCACTTGGTTATTGTTTTGCAAAATAAACGATGAATTAAAAGACGTTGCATTCAAAGAGCCGTAAACCGCAGCAGAGCCAATCACAGCAAAAGTGTCATTTGAAATGTTTCTGTTAATATCGCCTATTCTAACAAGATAGGCTGCGTCTTTCAGGTAAACAAACAGGTTTCTTGACAGGTTCCATAATGAATTGTTTAGATTGGAATAATTGGTGTTTGTGAAAGCAGCATTTTCCAGTGCTGTGTAATTTGCAATCTTGAAATAAGCCTGGTTTTCGTAATTAGTTGTGAAATTGATTATTTTAAATCCGGTTGAAGCATATTCAGCAGAATAATTAGTTATTGTAAACGGCTTTAGGTTTGTAAAATTCTCATTATTAAAAAACGAAGGAATGTAATTATTTAATTGCGTTGTAAAGTTGACAATCCTAAATGCCGAATCTTCAAGTGATGTATAATTTCCATTATTAAAAGCGCCATTTGTTGGAATTAAATTTGTCCCAATCCTGATTTCAGTTGCATTGATGAAAGTAGCATTCAAAGAGCCGAAAGTGCTAACAGAGCCAATCACAGTCAAGGCGTTAATAGGATTTATTGTCCCAATCCCGACAAGCCCAAAAGACGGAGTTAAAATAATATTTCCAGTTGTTCCGTTAATTATAAACAAAGCAGAAGTCTTATTTTCAACAATGAAATCTTTTGCTGCGAAAGAATGTAGGGGGGATATTATTAAAAATAAAGTTAAAGCAGTCAATGAAAATATTTTTTTATTGTGAATTTTCATTTTTTATCCATCTCATTCAGCTCTTTCTGTATCAAATCGAGGTCGTACATCTTCTGTTCCATCAGTTCCCTGGCTAGCATAGATTTCTTCTTTCCAAGTTTTTTAGAGACTCTTTCCAGAAGATCGTTAATTTCCTTAGATACAGTAATTCGTATTTGTATGCTCATTTTAACCTTCATTTATACAATATTTAGCCTAATTTAAGTATTAATATTTAAAACTTACTATTAAGAATGGTTGTATTTATACAGAATTAAGTATAAAAATAGTATATTTTTAGTATATTTAATGGATAAAACTAATAAGAACTGAGAAACTTTAACAACAATATCTTTATATACACTATTATTGTATGGAATATTCTTAATGGCAAAAAAGAGCGTAGTAGATTATGTCAGAGGCATGATTAAGAAAGGATATCCTGTTTCTACTATAAAAACTACAATGCTCAAGTATGGCTATTCTAATAACGACATTGATGGAGCTGTGCAGGAAGCCTGCAATCCGACAATAAGGCATGAAATCCACCTTTCAAAAACAACAATTTTTGTCTTAATTTTCATCTGCCTGGCGATTGCAGGAACGGCATGGTTTATTTTTTACACGCCAAAAGCTCCGGACAAACTGCTTGACTTGAGCCTTGAGCCTGTTACAACAACTGCAGAGCCGGGCCAAAGCATTTTGTTCATCAAGCAGCTTTCAAACCTTGGCTCTTCAAAAAGGTATGACGTGATTGTAAAACAGGAAATCCTTGACGCAAAGACATTCAAGCAAATTACGGAAAAAACAGAGACAAGGGCTGTTGAAACATTTGGAACGACGCAAACTTCTATGGGGATTCCTTCTGATGCGAAGCCGGGTGACTATCTTCTGAGGGCCATAGTCGAATATGGCAACCAAAGGGCTGTGGCAACTCTGCCAGTAAAAATAACAGAAATAACCGGCACAAGAGGGACAAAAGAAAGCTGCTCTGACGGAATAAAAAACCAGGATGAAGATGGAATTGATTGCGGCGGAATTTGCGCACCATGCGGAAAAGGAACAGAGAACTGCGATGACAGCAATCCATGCACGCAGGATATTTTTGATAACGGGGCATGCAAAAATAATCCGATAGCCCCATGCTGCGGAAACGGAGCTTGTGAAGGCAGCGAGAAAGACAACTGCGCTGAAGACTGCAAAAATACCGTTACAAACACCGGCACAGCCGGGCTTCAGACAACTGATACTATAGAGCAGATAAGGGAACTGGGAAAAACAGACCCTGCAAAGGCAATGCAGCAGTGCAATCAAATTGATATTCCAGATTTGAAAGAAACATGCATCAGCAAGATAGGCGAAGTGCAAAAAAACAAGAATTACTGCAGCCAGATAAGCACGCAAAGGACAAAGGACATTTGCTTTTCGGCAGTTGCAAAGGCGCTGAATGACAACTCAGTATGCGAGGACATCACAACAGACGGAATAAAGGATTCATGCTATATGTCATTTGTTTTGGATTATAAAGATTATTCAGTCTGCGGAAAATTAACAAACAAGCAGCTGGGGGAGGCATGCGAATATCTCAGGCAGCTTAATGAAATAAGCAAACAGCAGAATCAGGGGGAAAATGAGCAGCTTCCAGATGATAAAGTTACTCAGTAATTATTCTTTTAGTAATAATTCTTTCAGATAAATATTTATATAAGGCCAAATCATAAGTTTTAAATACAAGAATTAAATTACAGCACACAATGGCATGTAACACATGGGCAGGAAAGAGCATTCTGAATCTGATTAGGCCTGCCCACACTCTGATGTGTTGATGCCAATTTTAACAATACTTTTTTTCTAAAAAACTGGAGGTGTTAAAATTGGAGCAAAAGACTAAACTAAACTCTGCGGAAAGCGAAGATTTTATCGAAAGGCTGTTAGCGATAGACTTCAACAACCGCGGGGAAGAATCGAAGTACAAGTGAAAGAATGGGAAAACATAAAGATTTAAATATGAATTACATTTGCAATTTCCCTATGATCAGGCTTAACTTCAGGAAAGGCTGTTGCTGACAGAATTCTCTTCATTGGTTTAGATTGATTTATATTTTATGTTGACATTTTTTAAATGACGATTATCCAAATTAACAAAAAAAGCCCATTAACGGATGAACATTGACGAAAATTCAAGAAATTCATAAAACAAATGAAAATTATTTTTAAAAAATTAAATTAATGCGCTGAGAAAGCTACAAACAATTTACAAACAGAATAAACTTATCTGAGCAAAAATAATAACAAAATGCCCAATGGACAAATCCCAATAAAATAAAAAATCAGCCCAATAACTGCTGAACATCAATTGAACCGTAAAAAATAATAAAAAAACAAAATAAAAAATCACAATCAAGCGAGGGTGCCCCAGCGGCTAATTGCTACAGCATAATGTGCAAGTCGGGAGGGGAGCGGCTGCAATGCAGCCATACGAGCCAAGAAATTGGCGATGAGTTTGCGCAATTCCCGCTTTATCATGGGTTCGAGTCCCATCCCTCGCTTATTTTTTACTTAATAGTAGTAACAAAATGATGATTATTAACGAAATCTAATTTTTCGTTTTCTATCGGTTTTTTATTTTAGAAACCTTTATAAACTCTAAGTTTACATATGTAAATTGGGAGTATACATGAACGACATAACCAATAATGAGATGATGTTTGTGCTGAACATGCTGAAAAGCCCGGAAATAAGCTATAATTCAAACAGCATGGCAAAAGTGCTTGGAATCAGCAGAATGGGCGCTTTAAAGATAGCCGGGAGACTGGAAAAGGAAAACATAATCCTATCAAAAGAATTAGGCAAAGCCAAATTTTACAGCCTTAATCTTGACAGCGATTATGTAAGTGAATATGTTAAATTTCTGCTTAAAAGGGAAGCCGAGCATGTTCATCCTTACGTAAAAGTCTGGATTGAAGACATAAGGAAAGTTAAAAGCGCTGATGCAGCTATCCTTTTTGGCTCGGTTTTAAAAAAACACAAAGAGGCAAGAGATATAGATGTAATGGTTATAATTAACCAAAAGAATTACAGGAAAGTCCAAAAGCAAATAAGCGAAATTGATGCTCTTAATACAAAAAAGATTCACCCAATGTACCAGACAAAAGAGGATTTTATCAAAAACCTTAAAAAGGAGGACAAGCCATTGCTTAGCGCAATTAAAGGAATCACAGCTCTCGGGGAAGATGTAATAACAGATTTAATTAATAACAGTTTGCCAAAATGAGCCACGCGAAAAACAAAGTTAAATGGTGCTTAAGGAAAGCAGAAAACAAATTAAAGGAATCCGGCAGCCACAGGGGCATTATAAAGTCTAAGCCTAACTTGGAGCAGGCAAAGGAATACATAGAAAAGGCGCAGCATTACATAAAGGCAACCGAGTATCTAAAGAAAGGGGACTATTCAGACGTGAGCGCAACTACAATTTTCTTTTCATTGTATCATTCACTATTGGCCATCGCAGCCAAATTCGGCTATGAATCAAGAAATCAGGAATGCACTTTTGCGCTTGTTTACAGCCTTGTAGAAGATGGAAAGATAGATTTTGACAAGGAAACTCTTGCAAAAATAGCTTCTTTAGAGCCAAAAGATGAAAAAGAAACAAGCGTTGAAATAAGAGAGCGATTTCAGTATGGCACTGAATTTAATATGGAAGAAATATTGTATAATGACTTAACGCAGCTTGCAAAGGAAGTTCTTTCAAAGGCAAGAGAGATAGTTGCGAACTCTGGTGTGCAAGTAAAAGCAAATTATGATAAAAACATTTAAATACTTCCTGTAAAATTTTCTTCTACATGGATAAATCCAATAATTATCATTTCTTTTGTTGCTGTTAAATTCTTATCATTGTTATAGTTTAGCGAGTGTTTTGGGTGTTCGCTTTTTATTACTATGCTGTCAGCACATCCCTCGCTTTTTTATATTTTGATATTGGAATTAAATGAATAATGAAAAACATATGTGTTGTTGCTTTTTCTGATTAGAATAATCGCTGGTTTTGATTTTTGTTTTCTGTTTAATGTTTGATATTTTTAAAAAATACGGAGGAATGTACAATGTGCGAAAATCCAGATATTCCGAGCAAATCATCAGTTCGACGGCTTGAGAACAGAGTATTAACAGAACATCAGAATAGCGAAGGCAGAATAAAGGTTGATGACCGGCGCGCATATTTCAGAGGAAAGGCTATTCTAAAAGGCACATGGGGGCAAGAAGCATTTGAGATGGGGCTGCCAGCCGACACCTACCTGGACATTGCAGCAATCGCGAGAAATGAATCTAGCAGCCAAATTGTAAAATACAGGGGCCAAACTTATCGGGTTGAAGTAAATGGAATAGTTAAATCAGCGTATGGGTCGCACAGAGAAATAAAATCTGTAACAATGTTCTGCGGCTAATTCAAATAAAAACAATTAAAAACAAGCGCATGAATTTTATTGAAAATGGCGCTAAAACTATTCAATACACTGACAAGGAAAAAAGAACCCTTCAAGCCGATTAAAGGGAGGAATGTTGGCATGTACTCCTGCGGGCCGACTGTTTATGACTTCGCCCACATAGGCAACTTTCGTGCTTATGTATGCGTTGATGTTCTAAAGAGGTATCTAAAATATTCGGGCTATAAAGTAAAGCATGCCATGAACATAACTGACGTTGATGACAAGACTATAAAAGGCGCAAATAAAGAAGGTATTTCACTGAAAGAATACACTTCCAGATATGAGAAATCTTTTTTTGAGGATTTGGAAACTTTGGATATTGACAAAGCCGATATCTATCCAAAAGCTACAGAGCACATTAAGGAGATGGTTGAAATAATTGAAAAATTATTGAAAAATAAAATCGCCTATATGAGTGATGACGGGAGTGTTTATTACAACATAAAGAAATTCAAAGATTACGGAAAATTATCTCACACGAAAATCAGCTCATTAAAAGAAGGCGCAAGGGTAAAACAGGATTCTTATGAAAAAGAAGAGGCTAAAGACTTTGCATTGTGGAAATCTTACACTGCTGAAGATGGACATGTCTTCTGGGAAACTGAAATTGGCAAAGGCAGGCCGGGCTGGCACATTGAATGCTCCGCAATGTCAATGAAGCACCTTGGAAATCATTTTGACATTCATGCAGGAGGCATTGACCTGGTTTTCCCGCATCATGAAAATGAGATTGCTCAAAGCGAAGGCTATTCTAAAAAGAAATTTGTCAATTACTGGTTCCATAACGAGCATTTGTTGGTCAATGGGCAGAAGATGTCGAAGTCACTTGGGAATTTCTTTACGTTAAGGGACTTATTGCAGAAAGGCCATAATCCAAAGGCAATCCGCTATCTTTTGCTGTCTGCCAATTACAGAATGCAGCTGAACTTCACAGAGGAAGCTGTTAAAGGGGCTAAGAATGCAGTACAGAGGCTTAATGATTTTATTGTTAATGTTAAATCACTGAAAAATGAATCAATAAAAAACAGTTCAATAAAAAAACTGATTGAAAAGACAAAAAAAACATTTGATAAAGAGATGGACGATGACCTGAACATTTCAAACGGGCTTGCTGCAATTTTTGAATTCGTCAAGGAAATAAATACTTTGATTATGGAAAACAAGATTGGAAAACATAATGCTAAAGAAATAATTGATTTCATGAATGAGATTGACAAAGTTCTTGGAATACTTGATAGTAAGGCGGAGGATATATCGCCTGAACTTCAGAAACTGATTGAAGAAAGAGAAACGGCCAGAAAGGAAAAAGACTTCGCAAAAGCCGACAAAATAAGGGAAGATTTAAAAAACAAAGAAATTATCCTTGAGGATACAAAAGAGGGAGTCAGGTGGAAAAGGATAAATTAAGAATTATGAGTAAATCTTGAAAAGGTTAAAAGGCAAAATGGCATACGGACACGGAATCGGAAAATGCTATGATTCAAGCATACTCCAATCAGCCGAACTTATCGAATCTTTGGGTTTACGCACTGTTCCCCTTCCGAATACCCTTGGAGGCTATTTAAGGCCCGGAACACGGGAATTAATTGGGGGAACTGCCCTCGGGCATTTGGATTTTGATAAAATCAGGGATTCTCGTCATACTGCTATCTTATTGGACATGATTCAAAATGCAATTATAAACATGGCAGGACATGCCGCTGCAGGGAGATCCAGGGAGTCTCAAGCTTATGAAGAATGCATTTTTAGCGGAATTGAACATGCGCAGGATTTATTCGAGCAGGATCAAAGCCCAAGGCTGACTGATTTGGCTGAAAAATTTTATATTTTAAGGGAAGCGTACTTTTTAAACTCCATCAATGGCCCAAAATTGGCGCACGTTAGGTCATTTAATAAGCGCCCCAATACTTTAGAGCTGCTGATTTAATTCCAGAAAGAAAAATCAAAAAACCATTTCAATCGGCGGACGGCCAATCTCTTTTCCAAGAATATACCTTTGATGCAAATACTGCCTCGCCCTGCCAATGGATTCACGAACTGTGGCGGCTGCGTCATTGGGCGGCTCTTCAGCTAACTGCTCCAATCTTCCGATAAAACTTTGCGGTGTAACCTGCTCTGATTTTCTATTGCCATAAATCTCCTGCCTGACGGCCTCCTTGCCAAAAGCCAGGATAATCTCACTTCTGTCTGCGTGATTAAATCCATAACTTTCCAGCATTTTATTGAGCCCCTCATCCGGGTCAGCTGATTCGGTAAATGCCGAATACCTGTCTTTCCTGCCATAACCTCCATTGGAGTGCCCCTTCCTTGCCTGATTTTGATTGTCCTGATGCGTCGAATTTGCCAAAAATCTTCTCGAACCGGCATCAGATTTTGAACCTTTAGTAAGCTCACTTGCAATTCTTCCCAAACTCATATTACATCACCACCAATTAATTAAATTTTATAGGCAATATTTAAACTTTTTTAAAACTCCACCTCAATCTCCAGCTCTTTTTCCGTTTGCCTTCCTCTTGTCGGCTCGAAAACAATCTGCTCTGCCGAAGTTGCTGCCTTTATCTCAAGCTCAACGCTGTCAAAATCTTTTTCCCCGACTTTTGACTTTATTGTCAGCTTCTTTACAGGAGCCTTTAAAGAAACTTTTCTTTCTGTCTTTTGCTTTCTAACAAACTCGACAACAGAAACTACAAAATCACCGATGTGCTCTGCGTGCTCGTCAACCATCCCCGGCTCAGGCCATTTCGATATGTGGATGCTCTTTTCCTTTTCATGATTTTTGAAGTAAAGCTGGTATAATTCTTCTGTGATAAAGGGCATTATAGGCGCCATTAATTTTATGATTGTCAGGAGGGAATTGTATAAGGCATATTGTGCTGACAGCCTTGCATCTTTTCCCCTTGCCTCTGCGTTGTAAACACGGTCTTTTATCAATTCAAGATAATTGTCGCAAAAAGTGTGCCAGAAGAATGTTTCTGTTTCCAGCTTCGTGTGCATGTACTCATAATTTTTGAAATTTTCAGTAGATGCATCTACGACCTTGCTTAGCTTTGACAAAATCCACATGTCCACGGGCTCGAGTTTTGACGGCTTTTCACCATTGTAATCTTCAAGATGCATGAAGGCAAATTTTGAGGCATTCCATATTTTCGTTATGAACTTGCTGCCGGTAACCAGGTCTTTGTCCTGGAAAGGAAGGTCATCTCCTAATCTTGAGCCTGCCGCCCAGAACCTTAATGCGTCTGCAGAATACTTTTTTATCGTTTCTCTTGGATCAACAACATTTCCCTTTGACTTGGACATCTTCTTGCCGTGAGGGTCAAGAGCCCATCCTGAAATCATGACCTCATGCCACGGAACATTCTTGTGGTGGAAATAACTTTTAACAACCGTATTAAACAGCCAGAATGTTATTATGTCGTGAGCCTGCGGCCTTAAATTCATCGGATGCAGCCGTTTTTGCAGGCCTTTGCCATCAAAAAGCCCTATAGCAATATCCGGAGTCAAAGATGAAGTTGCCCAGGTGTCAAGAACGTCTTTTTCTCCGATAAACTCATCAGAGCCGCATTTGCATTTATGAACTGGGCTGTCAACCAAAGGGTCAACAGGAAGCTGCTTTTCATCAGCAGTTACAGTTTCATTGCATTTTTTGCAGTACCATACCGGAATAGGGACTCCAAAATGCCTCTGCCTTGAAATATTCCAGTCCCATTTCAAGCCGTGAATCCAGTTTTCATATCTCGAGCGCATGTGCCCGGGATGCCATTTTATTTTTCTTCCGTATTTTATGAAATCTTCCTTCAGGTCAAGGTATCTTATGTAATACTGCTTTGAAACCATGTACTCAACATCTGTCCCGCATCTTTCGTGGACATTGACTGCGTGCATCAAAGGCTCGATTTTTTTTATAACTCCCAATTTATTTAAATCTTCAACAATCGTTTTTCTTGTTTCCGGTATTGTAAGGCCTTTGTAAGCTCCGGCTTTTTCATTCATCGTGCCGTCAAAATTCAGGAGGTAAATCATGTTTTTGACAGGATGCCTTGTAACCCAATCCACGCATTGCGCATCTCCGCTGCTGCAGAAATAAACAACGCCTGTGCCAAACTCCGGGTCTATCATATCATCAGTTGTTAATTCAATCTTGGCATTGGTCAAGGGCATTATCACATTTTGGCCTATGTATTTTTTGTATCTTTCGTCATTTGGATTAACTGACATGCCGACGCAGGAAGGGTACAATTCCGGCCTTGTTGTTGCAAAAACAAGCGGATCTCCATGCTCTGTTTTGACTTCTATGTAAACAAGATTTGTCATTTTTTCTTCATCTTTCATCTCAACCTGCGCAATTGCTGTGCGGCATTCAGGACACCATATTGTAGGGCCTTCTTTCCTGTAGCACCTACCCATATTATACAAATCCAAAAACGAGCGCTGGGATACTTTTTGGGAATGCTTGTTTATTGTGGAATAGAAAATGTTGAAATCGGCGCTTACACCAAGCCTTCTCCAGTCATGAACAAAATCATTTCTTATCTCTTCCACTGTTGTGTAGCACAATTTTACAAATTCCTGCCTTGGCATGAACTGGCCTTTGACATTCTTCATTTTTTCAATCATTCTCTCTGTTGCCAAGCCGTTATCATCAACGCCAAACGGGTAGAAAATATTTTTTCCAAGCATTCTCTGAAATCTTGCAACAAAATCCTGCTGGGAATAAGAGAAAGAATGCCCTATGTGCATCTTGCCTGAAACTGTAGGGGGCGGGGTGTCAATAGAATAAATTTCTGCATTGCTTTGCGGGTTAAATGCAAATATTTTTTCCTTTTCCCAGAACTCGGCCCATTTTGGCTCAGATTCAGCCGGTATATAGTTTTTCGGAAGCTCCATTTTTGTTTTATTTGTTTCAATAACTGTTTTGGATTAAATTTTTTTGGATTTTTATTATTATTGGACTGATTTTTAATCATTTACCAAACTTTTTTCATTAAACTTTCTTTCACAGAGCAATAAATAAATTTTAACAAACTTTTAAAAAATAAATAAAAATTGTGAGTTCTGCATAAGATTTTCTCTGGTATTTAAAAGTTTAATGTTATAATAAAATCGTAAATCAGATAGATTTATATACAAGTTTTACTTGTTTTACTTTATGGCTCAAATACAAGTGACTATCAAGAATGTGGACTCTGATGCGTTTAACGAACTGAAGGCTGAGGCCGCAAGAAAAAAGCTGCCGGTCGGTGGAGCTCTGTCCCTTGCGATAGAGAACTGGCTTTCCGAACTCAAAAAGCCCAAGATGAATTTAAGCAGCTGGAAAACAATAAAAGGCGGCTCTAAAACGAAGAACGTCAGCCAGCAGGTTGATTCCATACTTTATGGGTGAGGATAGTGACTATCTTTCTAGATGCCAGCTATCTTCTTGCACTTTATAATGAGGATGACCTTTTTCATAAGCAAGCCCTGGCAGTTAGAGGAAAAATAGAATCCGATGAATACGGGCAAATGCTAACTTCAGATGATGTTTTTGATGAGGTCTTATCGGTTGCTTTAAGGAAATTTGGAAAAGAAAAAGCACAAATATTTGGAAAGCAGATTCTTAACAGCATATTCATAGTGCATGGCGGCAAGCATATTTTTAATGCAGCATGTGAAATTTTCAATAATTCAAAATATAATTTTAGCTTTACGGACTGCACGAGCCAGGCTATAATGAAAATGGCACAGATTGATTACATTGCCACATTTGATAAGGAATTTGATAATATAAATGTTAAAGTTATAAGCTAATTTACAACATTTGTCTGTTAATCTCACAGAGCATTAAACTAAAAAATTTTAATAATTTACTGAGAATTTCTTTGGAACCTCCTGCGCGCATATAATAATCCAGCCACAGTGATCGCAATTGACACCCAAAGTATCTTGTCCGTTGTCGTTGTGTTTTTTGTGAACCTTCCGGTAATTGCGCTTAGGAAATTTTCTTTTTTCTCCTTTGTTTCCGGACTGGCTTTACTGGTTGTACTGTTGGACTGGCTCAACTTTTCTTCTGTTTTTAGTTCTTCAGCCGGCTTTGCAGCTTCTGCTTTCGATTCGCAGCTTCTTATTATTTCCGGTGATTTTGAGGACTCCGGGCACGCTTCATCCTGTGAGTGTTGGGGAACTTTGACAAAATCGCACCGCCTTGACTGCTTTCCGTTGGAGCATGCTGGCCATTCTACGCACTTCCAGTCCATGTTGCAGACAGAGCCCGGTGCGCTCCCGCCTCCGCCTCCGCCACCTCCACCGCCGCCGGAGCTGGAACTGCTGCCTGAGCCTGATGAAGGCCTGTCGTAAGAGATTTGCTTTATTCCGGAATTTCTTAATCCCGTGATTTTGTAAAAAGAATCTTCGAGCGCGCATGTGTAGCTGTTTGTTGCAATGCCGTCGCAGGGAAGCTGGGTTTCATCAGCTGAATTGCTGCAGCCGGATGACATTTCGGTTACTGAAGCTATTTCAGAATCTTTAATGCAGACTGAGTTATAGGTTGTGTTTGTCCTGTTCATGTAAGCTGTTTTTGTCGTGCCTTGGGATGTGAGGTTTATTCCTGATATTATCAAAGTTTGAGTATTATTTATGAATGTGCTGTTAATCTTAATATTCACAAAGCTGAATTTGGTCAGGTTAGTAAAATTATAATTAAATTCCAGGATTGTTTTGTTTCCGTCTGTGAAATTCAGTTTATTTGCGCCGACAAAAGCTGCGCTTGAATTAAACAGGGAATTGTTAATTCTCAAACCAAGATTCTGCACTGTGGTTTTTATATCGCTGAAATTTCCTGTTACTGTGTCATTAGCTCCGTTCGGCTTGTCAAGGACTGTAATTGTGACTTGTTGGGAAGCGCCACCGCCATCGCTGTCATTAACTGTGACTGTTACAGTGTAAGTTCTTGCGTCTGTGAAGCTGGTCTGCCAGTTTCCAGAGATGTCCAGCGGCGCATCATAACTAAAAATTAAACTGTCTCCTTCAACATCAGTTGCCGAAATATTTGCCATAAAAGTCAAATTGACAAAATCTGATTCATTGACTGTAATGTTTGTTGAAATATTTAATATCGGAGGGTGATTTAATCTAACTGAAAAATTGAAAACAGCCTTGGCTAGATTATTAACACTATCATTAGCAAATACATTTATTGTGTAATTATTTGTAGTCCAATTTGATGTATTTATTCTGTAAGGGTAATTAATTGTAAAGTTACTATCGGCCTTATTGTACCAAGCAGTATTCAAGCTTATTGCATCAATAATTGTAAGATTTAACATCGAGCCTAACCTTACAACTGAATTATTGCTTGGATTAGTCAAATTAATAATAGGTGGAGTGACATCAATTGTAATATTTGAATCTGATTCTGTTTTGGTTTCCGAGTTGCCGGTATTATCTTTTGCTTTTGACCTGAACCCATATGTATGGCTATCTTGTCCAGAATATACAGCAGAAGCATTTGACGTACTTGATTGCCACAATGCCCAAATTCCATTATTGTCGCTGACTTCAATATCGAAAGAAGAAATTCCGGAAATACTATCATTGCCCGCCCAAGAAACATTGAACGAAAGATTTTTAATGAAGACTGGCAAGATGTTGACGGATGAATTTGGGGGGCTATTATCTATAGTAAATAATAAATTCTTAGAGTTATTAACATTGCCAACAGAATCCACAGCAACTATATTCAACAAACAGGCGCCATCCGAATTACAGTTGAATTGACCTGGTCTTCTTGTAATATTCCAAATATTTCCATTTTGGCTCATTGAAGTTCCGTTAACTGTTACGCTTGAAATTCCGTTAATATCTGTTACAGTAACATTAAACGTCAATGAATCATTGCTTCTTATAGCATATCTCTTTAATTTAGGAACTTTTATATAGTTGTTCTTCTTTCCCTCTGTTTGAGGTGATTATTATGTGGAAACTAACTAAAGGAAATACATTTCTACCAGCAATTTCGCCAAAGAAACTG
>Ga0209514_10003886_pt1 | contig 20742 bp, 20 predicted proteins | sample Subgrocontami58m_FD_187452 | JGI IMG/M metagenome (GOLD analysis project Ga0209514, IMG submission 187452) | Subsurface groundwater microbial communities from S. Glens Falls, New York, USA - GMW37 contaminated, 5.8 m (SPAdes) (version 3) | ecosystem: Environmental > Aquatic > Deep subsurface >...
TGCCGGAGGCGATGGTTCCATCGCGCTACCCAGGCGTGGTTCGACAAGCTCACCACGAGCGGTTTCCCAATCCTGCCCACTCCTATGGGACACCCCCCAAACCCCCTGGCAAAGCGGGCGGCTGCCCGCTCTGCACTCACCTGCCAGACGGTAGCCACTGCGCAGTGCGTCACTTTAGATGCGTTAGCCCTGCCTCCGCCCGCCCCGGCCACGACAGCCGTCCTGCGCCGCGCTACAATCCCCCTAACCGTGCGGTGGGTCCGGCGAGCGGCCGGACGAGGAGGGTTGCCATGACGTTGAAGCGATCGAGCATTGTGACGTCGGAGGCGGAGATGGCGGCGTATTACGCTGACCTGAAGGCCGAGCACCTGCTGGCGGCGTGGACGGCGACGGCGGTCACCAACGTGCCGGAGCCGAAGGCGGTGCCGTTTGTGTGGCATTGGCAGGACGTGCGTAAGCGGGCGATGCAGGCGGCGCAGTTGGTGGGCACCGAGCAGGCCGAGCGGCGGGTGCTGCGCATGGCCAACCCCGGCCTGCAGGGCATTGCCAACACCACGCTGGTGGCGAACATTCAGGTGGTGATGCCCGGCGAGATCGCCCGCGCCCACCGGCACAGCGCATCGGCGTTGCGGCTGATTATCGAGAGCAAGGGCGGGTACACCGTGGTGAACGGCGAGCGGATACCGATGTACCCCGGCGACCTGGTGCTGACCCCCAACTGGACCTGGCACGATCACGCCAACGACACCGACGAGCCGGTGCTGTGGCTGGACGGCCTGGACACGCCGCTGGTGCGCATGCTGGACGCCGGGTTCTTCGAGGAGTACACCGCCGAGGCCCAGGCGGCCAACGAGGCCGCCGACCCCACGGTGGCGAAGTATGGCAGCGGCGGCCTGCGTCCCGCCTGGGAGGCGCCCACCCACCAGGCCTACTCGCCGCTGTGGCACTACCCCTTCGCGCAGGTGAGGGCCACGCTGGAGCGGCTGGCGGCCGAGCACACCGGCAGCCCGTTCGACGGCGTGATCATGGAGTACACCAACCCGGAGACGGGAGGCCCGGCCATGCCCACCATCACCTGCTACGTGCAGGTGCTGCGGCCGGGCCAGCACACCCAGGCGCACCGCCACACCTGCTGCACCAACTACCACGTCATCGAGGGCAGCGGCCACTCGGTGGTGGGCGGGCAGCGGCTGGAGTGGGAGGACAAGGACACCTTCGCCGTGCCCACCTGGGCGTACCACGAGCACGTGAACACCGGCGACCGCAACGCCTTCCTGTTCAGCTTCACCGATTCCTACGTGATGAAGGCCATCGACCTCTACCGCGAAGAGGCCCATCCCGACGGTCACCAGTAGCGGACGGAGGTCCCACCAATGGCAGACACTACCAGCGAACTGAGCGCGCTCGAACACGCCGTCGAGGCGGCCGTCACCCGCAAGGATGCGGCGTTCCTCGACACGGTGTACAGCGCCGACTTTGTGTTCCAGCACGGCACCAGGCGGGTGGACGACAAGGCGAGCTGGCTCGACTCGCTGCGCGGCGGTGGGCCTGCCGCGGCGTCGCGCACGCTGAGCGAGCTGGCGGTGGAGCCGCACGGCGACGTGGCGACGACCACCGCTCTCATCAGCGTGGTGGCGGCGACGGGGCGGGTGTACAGCATCCGCTACGTGCGGGTGTATGCCCAGCGGGACGGCCGGTGGCAAATGCTGTCGCACCGCACCCTGCTGCAGGTGCCGGTGCCGCCGCCGCCAGCGGTGGACTTCGCCCTGGCGGCCGCCATTGCCCCCACGCCGCCGGAGCGGTACGCCACTGGCTTCGAGTTCACCGAGGGGCCGCTGTGGCACCTGGAGGGCTGGTGGAGCTGCGTGGATTACCGGTCGGACCCGTATGCCATCTGGCGGGTGGCGGCCGACGGCGCGCACCAGGTGTTACTGCGGCCTTCGGGCCAGGCGAACGGCTGCACCTTCGATGCCAACGGCAACCTGGTGTTCTGCCAGGCGGGCGAGCGGCGGCTGGCGCGGCTGCTGCCCGACGGCCGGGTGGAGGCGGTGGCCGACCGCTTCGAGGGCAAGCGCCTGAACCTGCCCAACGATGTCATCTGCGCCTCGGATGGCAGCCTGTACTTCACCGACCCCGGCCTGCGGCTGCCGCTGTCGGAGCGCGACCTGCCGGGCGCGGTGTACCGCGTGGCGCCCGGCGGCGCGGTGACGATGGTGGCGGAGGTGGAGTATCCGAACGGCCTGGCGTTCAGCCCCGACGAGCGCACGCTGTACGTGGCCAACACTCGCCACACCATGTGTGTGCTGGCGCTTCGCATGGGCGCCGACGGTACGGTGGCCAGCCGCGGCATCTTCGCCGACATGTCGTCCGACGACCCCAATGGCGTGCCGGACGGGATGAAGGTGGACGTTGAGGGGCGGGTCTACGTCACCGGGCCGGGCTCGGGCATCTGGGTGTTTGCCCCCGACGGCTACAAGCTGGGCCTGATCACGCTGCCCGAAGCGCCCGCCAACCTGGCGTTCGGCGGCCCCGACAGCCGCACCGTGCTCGCCACCGCCCGCACCTCGGTCTACAGCTTCCGGGTCGGTGTGCCGGGCCTGCCGGGGCACCCCTGGCGGGGGTAAGTGGATCGATCGGTGGGTAGGGGCGGCATTCATGACGCCCGAAAGTGGGGTCAGGTTTGCCATGATGGGGCATATCCCGCCGCGGGTCGGGCGTCATGAATGCCGCCCCTACGAGGACCGGGGCGTCAGCCCCGCGGCGGCCACTCCGGCGGGTGGGAGCCTAGCGGGGTCGATGGACGATCCCAGCGCGGGGGCGTTTCGGACATCTGGACCACCGGGGCGACGTAGCGGAGGCGGCCGAAGGCGGTGTCGCGTTCGGTCATCAGGTCGGCGATGGCGGCTGCCGGCAGGTCGGGGCCGCCGCGGGCCTCGCCGTCCACCCGCCCCAGGTCGCTGAGCCAGCGGCTGGTCTGCGCCAACGACACCCGAACCAGATAGCTGCCGCCCTGCTGCGCTCGCCGCGTCAGCGCCGTCATGACCCCGAACGCCAGCAGGTAGCCCGAGACGTAGTCCAGGGGCTGGGCCGGCAGGTGATGGGGCGGCAGATCGTTGCCGGAGTGCTCGTGCACCAGGCCGCTCACCGATTGCACCAGCGTGTCGAAGCCGCGGCGGTCGCGCCACGGGCCCTGGTGGCCGTAGGCGCTGAGCGTGGCGTACACGATGCCGGGCCGCAGCGCCGCCACCGCCTCCGGCGAGAAGCCGCGCCCGGCCAGTGCCCCCGGCCGGTAGCTCTGCACGAGCACGTCGGCCTGCTGCGTCAGCGCCTGCAACCGCTCCACGTCTGCCGGCTCCCGCAGGTCGAGGTTGGCCGAGAGCTTGCCGTGGCCGGTGTCGATGACGAGGCCGTCCGCGTCGTGCAGGTGCGCGGCGCGAATGCGCAGCACGTCGGCGCCGTGCTCGGCCAGCGTGCGGCCGCCCACCGGCCCGGCGATGACGCGGGTGAGGTCGAGCACCCGCACGCCGCTGAGTGGCCGGTCGCCGGACGGCAGCGGCTCGGGCCGGCTGTCGCCGATGCGCAGCACCTCCAGCACCGGCAGTTGCGCCACCGCCGCGCCGTGGGGGTGCGCCAGCCACTCCTGCGGGCTGCGCACCAGGCCGGGGCAGAGACCTTCGGCCGCCAGGGCGTCCTCCAGCGCCTGCCCGTCCCAGGTGGCGACGGCCTGGGCAACGGCGGCGGGGTCTTCGGGGCAGGCGAGGACGCGGAGGGTGCCGGCGCGGTGGTGCGGGAAGTTGCAGTGGAGCTGAACCCACCGGCCGTCACGCGTGCGGTAGATGCCCGACACCCCCGCCCACACGCTCGGTGGCGGCTTGCCATTGACGAGCAGGTAACGGTCGGCCCGCAGTGCGGCAGTGGCCGGCCGCATGTCCAGCGACCCCCGCTGGCGCCGGCCGGTGCGCAGCGCCCACAGCCGGGCAGCGGCCACCCCACCGGCGGCGATGGCCGCGGTGATGCCGGCGCCCAGCAGGAAGTTGCACGGCAGCGCCGGGTCGCGGCCGGTGAGGGCCACGTCGTCGCCGGCAGTGAGCGGTGCTCCGGCGGTTGCGAGCAGTCCGGCCAGCATGGGCTGTGGGTCAGTCATGGGGAGCAGGGTAGCACGAAATGGCCGCGGTTAGCCGGTAGGCGGCGCATCCGGCCCGTCGCTGCGCCCATTGCGGCGGCGCAGCCAGGCGGCCAGCCAGCGGCGCCAGGGCACGAACCCCAGCAGGGTCATGCCCAGCAGCGCTCCGCTGATGGTGTTCTCGCGGGTGCTGCCGAGTTCGGTGCCGATCATTGCGCCGCCGAAGAAGCCGATCATCACCAGCACACCCCATAGCGTCTGCGAGAGCAGGCACCCCTCGAAGGAGGTGAAGGGGTTTGGCCGGTTTGGGAACATCATGGCTAGGCCGTGGTGGCGGGACGCCAGTCGCGGAGGCGCAGTTGCAGGAAGGCGTTGCCGCCGAAACGGTCGACGCCGATGGTATAGGCCAGGTCCAGCCGGTCGGGCACCTCGTTGATGCGGCGACCCATGCCGAAGCCCATGGCCCGCCAGGTGACGCCGTTCTCCTTGAGGCGCAACTCCAGGTGGTCGCCGGTTGCGCCGATGGTGCGCTTCTGGGCCACGGTGAGGCTGCGGCTGACGAACACCGGCTCGGCGTTGCCCTGGCCGAAGGGCGCCAGCTTGGCCATCTCGCCCATGACGGGGCCGGGGAAGGTGCGCAGGGTGGTCTCGGCGTCGATACGGAGGGCCGGCGTGGGGCGAGCGCCCTGTAGTGTACGCTCCACCGCATCGGCTAGGCGCTCGCGCAGTTCGGGCAGCTTGCTGGTGGCGATGGTGAAGCCGGCCGCGGCTGGGTGCCCGCCGTAGCGTTCGAACAGGTCGCTGCACTGCTGCAGTGCGTCCACAATCGACACTCCGGGAATGCTGCGGCAACTGCCGCGGCTCCACTGCTCGCCCTGCTCCACCACCACGGCGGGGCGATAGCGGTCCTCGGCCAGCCTGCTGGCGACCAGGCCGATGATGCCCGCGGGATAGGGGCCGGCCACCAGCACCACCGGCCCATCGTTGGGGTCGGCGGCGGCGCGAGCGGCCTCCACAGCGTCCTTGGTCACCCGCTGGCGTTCCTTGTTGGTGACCTCCAGCATGTCGGCCAGGGCCGAAGCCTCCGCGCCGTCCTGGCTGCACAGCAACTGGTAGCTGTGAATGGCGTGGTCGAGCCGGCCCATGGCGTTGAGGCGTGGGGCCACCATGAACCCGAGGTCGCCTGCGCTGATGGCGCCCGGTTCGAGCTTGGCGGCGCGGGCCAGCGCCTTCAGGCCCAGGCGCTCCCCGGCGTTCATGGCCGCCAGGCCCTGCTGCACGATCCACCGGTTCTCATTGGTGAGTGGGGCCAGGTCGGCCACGGTGCCGATGGCCGCCAGGTCGAGATAGGCCTCGGCCTCCTCGGGGGCGCGGCCGGTGGCGATGTGCAGCGCCTGCAGCAGCTTGAACCCGACGCCGACACCGGCCAGCCCGGTGAACGGGTAGCGGGACTCGGCGCGATGCGGGTTCACCACGGCCACCGCGCGCGGCAGCACCGGCGGGATGGCGTGGTGATCGAGCACGATCATGTCCAGCCCTAGGTCGTCGCCGTGGGCGATCTCCTCGACGGCGCTGGTGCCGGTGTCCACGGAGATGACGACGCCTGTGCCGCCGGACCGCAGCTTGGTGAGGGCGGCGGTGTTAATGCCATAGCCCTCGCTCTCACGGTGGGGGATGTAGGGGGCGACGACCGCGCCGGCCGCCCGCAGCCCCTGCACCAGCAGGGCCGCGCCGGTGATGCCGTCGGCGTCGAAGTCGCCGTACACCACCACCGGCTCCTGCTGCTTGATGGCCCGCAGCACCCGGTCCACCGCCAGTTCCATGTCGGGGAGTTGGAACGGGTCGTAGGTGGGGCCCTCGCCGCGGGTGAGGAAGCTGAGCGCCTGCACCCGGTCGATGAGGCCGCGGTTCACGAGCAACTGGGCGATGAGGGGGTGGAATTCGCCCAGGGCGGCGCGTTGCTCGGCAGTGGCGGGTGGAGCGATCTCCCAGCGGTAGGCGGGCATCAGAAACGGGGAACTGGCGGGAGCCGCCGGGTCAGTTTGAGAGGGAAGGCTGGCATCCTCAAGCCGTCTGCCGCTCGCGCTTGAGGCGCGCCACATCCAGTTCATAAGAGGACTGAAGGTTCATCCAGAACCGGGCGGAGATGCCAAGGGCACGCCCTAGGTCGAGAGCTGTGCCGGCGGTGACCGCGCGCCGGCCGCGGACGATAGCGCCAACAAGCGCGGCCGAGCGGCCCATCTGGAGCGCAAGCTCACGATGGGTCATATGGCGCGCCTCCAACTCTTCCCCGAGTACTTCACCGGGGTGCACGGGCGTGTCGGCCGGACCGCTTTCGAACAGTTCTTCAGTCTTCACAATGGTTGGGGACCTCCTCGACGACCACTCCGTCATCTCGACGGCTGAGAATCAGGCGCCATCGCTCGTCAAGGTCGATGGCCAGTAAACCTGCACGCTCCCCATGAAGTGGGTGGAGCCCAGCGCGCGTAATGCGAACAATTCCTGGAACCGTTCCGTCTCGATCAACAGTTGAACCCGACGACGGTAAAGTGCGCCGACAGTGGGACCCCAGGTGCGAGCCGCCGACGCGGCATCTTCGTTGCAGCGTCGCAGGTGGTTGGACCGGAAGAATACGCGCATCCTGGGGCAATCGCCGGTATTTCCCTCACGTTACTCTCTGCGCCGCCCAATGACTAGGCAGTGTTGTGGCCGGTGAAATCGGCGTAAGCGGGCATCAGACCGACTTCATACCGACGTCGGACCTGGGCCGGTGGGCGTGGTGGAAGATGTACACGCCGGGGGACTCGGGGACTTGCGAAGCCTGGCCGCAGGTCACGGGCGCAGCCGCCAGCAATTCGGACAGCAGGGCGTCGAAGCGAGACGTCTTACTGGGATCCGGCGGCCGGCGGTCGACGTTCAGGACTGGTGAGAGCTTCTCGATGGCGTACCACTGGAAGTCATTTGCCTCGTCGGGGGAAGCGCAGGTCACGATTTGCCAGGCGCCCTGGCCGAGGTATTGGGTGATGGCGGCTTCGCCTGCGTGCCAGTCCGGCATGTCAAGGCGCAGCCGCCGGTTTCCTGACGGACCGTCGGTAGCCACCGTGCGCCACCCCACTGTCGCTGCGATCTGTTTCCGCAGCGCCGAACTCTCGACGTTCCCATGGCAATGGGACGTCGCCAGCCGGCGTTGGAGATTCCCGGCGTCGCTCACATAAATGACCACCTGCTACTCCCTGAACCGTTTTATAACCAGGCAGGCGTTGTGGCCGCCGAAGCCGAAGCTGTTGGACATGGCGACCTCCACATCGACCTTGCGGGCCACGTTGGGCACATAGTCCAGGTCGCAGTCGGGGTCGGGGTGCTGGTAGTTGATGGTGGGGGCGACGATGCCGTCGCGGATACTCATGGCGCAAATGGCGGCCTCGATGGCGCCGGCAGCACCAAGCAGGTGGCCCACCATGCTCTTGGTGGAACTGATGGGCACCTTGTAGGCCCGCTCGCCCAGCACGGTCTTGATGGCGGCGGTCTCGAACTTGTCGTTAAGGCTGGTGGAGGTGCCGTGGGCGTTGATGTAGCTGACGTCGGCGGCGGTGAGGCCGGCCTTGTCGAGCGCTCGCTTCATGGCGCGAGCGCCGCCTTCGCCGTTCTCGGCGGGGGCTGTCATGTGGTGAGCGTCGGCGGTGGCGCCATAGGCGGCCATCTCGGCGATGATGGTGGCGCCTCGCTGCTGGGCGAACGCCAACTCCTCCAGCACCAGCACGCAGGACCCCTCGCCCATCACAAAGCCGTCGCGCTCAGCATCGAAGGGGCGGGAAGCGCCCTGGGGGTTCTCGTTGTTGGTGGAGAGGGCGCGGGCCGCGTTGAAGGCCGCGATGCCGATAGGGCAGAAGGCCGCCTCGGCGCCGCCCGCCAGCATGGCCTTGGCGTCGCCGCGGCGGATGGCCTCGAACGCGTCGCCCACCGCATCGGCGCCGCTGGAGCAGGCGGACACGGTGGCGAAGTTGGGGCCCTGCGCACCGGTCAGGATGGACACCTGGCCCGACGCCATGTTGCAGATCATCATGGGTATCAGGAAGGGGCTGACCCGGCCGGGGCCCTTCTCGTGCAGCACGCCGAGTTGGTCGGACAGGGTGATGATGCCGCCGATGCCGCTGCCGATGATGACGCCGATGTCGGGGGCGTTGCCTTCGTGGATAACCAGGCCGCTGCTGCTGAGCGCTTCGCGGCTGGCGGCGATGGCGAACTGGGTGAAGCGGTCGGCGCGGCGGGCTTCCTTGCGGTCCATGTAGTTGGTGGGGTCGAAGCCCTTCACCTCAGCGCCGATGGTGGTGTCGTAGCCGGTGGTGTCGAAGGCGGTGATGGGCGCGACGCCGGAGGTCCCGGCCAGCAGCGCCTGCCAGGTGGTTGCGGTGTCGAGCCCGAGCGGGCTGATGGTGCCGATGCCGGTGATGACGACGCGTTGGGACACAACAGATCCTTAAGAGACGGCGCTATCCCTTGACTACCAAATAGTCGTCAGGGGATAGCGCGCTATGGCCTGGTCGGAGGTGATTAGAGGAGCAGCCTCGACGATGGCTTGCGCAATCAGAAGTCGGTCGAACGGATCTTTATGAATTGGCGGTAGGTTGAAGACCTCCAGGGCGTGGTCGTGACTGATCGATAGTTTGGTGAACCCATACTCCGCCACAGCCCGCTGAACGGTAGACCTATCTTTGGTGAACCCCAACCGCCGCTGTGCCGCTTTGATAGCGATTTCCCAAGCCGAGGCCGCGCTGAAGCAGATATCGTTCTCGGCATCTTCCAGGAGCGCTATAGCCTTCGCCGAGAGTTGATCGCTGCCGTCGATCCACCACAGGAAGGTGTGAGTATCGAGAAGGTATCTCACGGCTGGGGGAAAATCGGGTTGTCGTAGAACTCGCTAAGCAGGTCATCTGGAAGGGGATCGTTGAAGTTCGGAGCCATCCAGATCTGCCCCTTGAACTTACCTGGTACCCGCTTCTTGCGAACCGGCACCAGTTGGACGGCGGGCTCGCCATCGCGGGCGATGATGACCTCCTCGCCGGCGAGTGCCTGTGCGACCAGCTTCGAGAGATCGGTCTTGGCTTTGTGCATGTTGACGGTGATAGACATTCCCCGCCTCCCGCTCCAGTTTAGCTAGGAACTTTAGCTAAGGCAACTGTTAGCAGATCAGCAGTCTTCGGGGGGCCGAGTTACCCAGTGGCCTTGCGACAGGGCTGCAGGATGGATCCCATCACGCCCTATCCTACCCGGCCACCCTCAACGGTCCTTTCGGGGGACACCCTTTGTCAAGCTCAGGACGGCGCCCCCAAACCCCCGGCAAGGAGGGCTCTGCCCTCCCTGCACTCGCCCGCTGGCCAACTCCCCCCAAACTGAATGGTACCTACGTGGTGGCCAGCTTAATGACAGCACCGGACCGGCTGCTCTGGTTTGGCCGCCGGCACCTACACCACTGGTCCCGAACACTTCGGGGCTAGTGCTGCGAGGCCGGAGGCGGTCAAGCGCCGATCATGGCCTCGGGGCGCACGATCTTTTGAGGCACGGCGCCGGCTCCCTTGCGGGCGCGGCGCTCGATCATCTGGTAGATGCGCTGGTACAGGCGGTCCACCGGATGCAGACGGTCGGTGTAGCGGGTGTAGAGTCCTTCGCTCTCCTGCATGGTCCACCGCTTGTCGTAGTGCACCAGGCGTTTGCCGTTGTATTTGTGATAGGGGCGCATTTTGCCCGGAGGCAGCAGCGACCCATCCTCATCCAGTGGCTTCAGCAGGTCCCAATTGATGGTGGCGGGCAGCGGCGTGAGCAGGTTGGCCGTCTGGTACCTGCTCACACCGGTGGCCCAGTCGGCCATCTGCATGATTTTCTCTTCAGTATCGTAGGGCAAGCCGATGATAGTCATTGCGACGTTGATGAAGCCCCAGCGCTGGAGTGCCCGCAGATTGCGGTCCACGTCGTCGGGGTTCTGGCGCTTCTTCACGGCGTTCAGGTTCTCGGCGTTGTTCGACTCCACGCCGATGTACAGCATCTCCATGCCAATGCCGCGCAGCGCCTCGGACATCTCGGGCGAGTCGCCAAGCTCGGCACGGGTCTGGCAGATGAGCCACATGCCGTCGCTGCGGCCCTTCCAGGACTGCACCCGTTCCAGGCGCTCCTGGTAAAACTTGGTGGCACGCGAGGGTGGCGGATGCAGGTCGTCGGTGACGAACACGGCGAAGCGGCCATCGGTGGGCGACCGCATGATGAGGCCCTCATCGGCCAGTTGCTGCAGTTGCTCTATGCGCTTCCACTCGACTTCGCGGGCCACCATACGGTAGCCCAGAAACTGTTTGATGACCTCGCAGTAGCTGCAGTTCTCGGTGCAGCCACGCACGGTCTCCAGCACGCCCGCGGCCCATGGCGAGTTCTTGCTGAGGCCGACCACGGCGCGGTAGTCGGGCAGCTCGACGAAGTCGGAGGGGATGGTGCGGCGTTTGGGCGTGAGGGCCGCGGCCGGCCCGTCCTGGTAGGCGATGCCGCCCACCTTGGCCAGTTCATGGCGCACCCGATCGGCGGGGAAGTGGAGGAGGATGTCGCACAGAGGGCCAATCACGTCCTCACCCTCGTGCTGCACAATGACGTCGAACGCGCCGTGCTCGAAGGACTCGTCGTACATAAAGCCCATGTGCGGGCCGCCACCCATGATCTTGAGGTTGGGGTGGGCAGCGCGGGCGAGGCGGGTGATCTCGTAGCAGCGCGGGATCTCATTGATGAGGGCGCTCATGCACAGGATGTCGACGCCCTCAAGGTCGGCGACCGGGTCGATCAGGCCAACTTTGTCCTCGAACCAGATCCTGGTGTCGTAGGTCCAGTCCACCAGCCGCTCGCCGCTTTGATTGCCACGCTCCACATACTGCTTGAGCGCAGCCGAAAGGAAGGTCATGCCCTGGCGGGGGATTGCAACGTACTCGAAGTTACCTCCAGCGGACTTTGGTTGCACGAAGACAACATGCTTTGTCATGTGCTCCCCTTCCTCGCTAAGACTGAAAGTTCGCCCCTCAACCGGCGTTCTCGTATGCGAAAACACGCCCCCGCTACGATTGTTACGCCGGCTGGCACTAGTATAGCAATGTCGGCGGGTGGGGCAAATGTGCGTTGAGCGGCGGTAACGGGTACGTTACTATGAGACGGCTACGATGCGGACAAGGGGTGAGGCGTGGCGAAGTACGACCTGGCGGTGATCGGGACGGGGCCGGCCGGGCATCGCGCCGCAATGCAGGCGGCGAAGTTGCGCAAGCGCGTGGTGAGCATTGACAACCGAGCCCCCGTGGGCGGCGTGTGCGTGCACACGGGCACCATCCCCAGCAAAACCCTGCGCGAGGCGGTACTCTACCTCACCGGGTTCCGGCAGCGCGGCATCTATGGCGTGGGGTATGCGGTCAAGGCCAACATCACGGTGCAAGACTTGGTGTTCCGCTGCGACCAGGTGGTGAAGAACGAGGTGGACGTGCTGGTGGCACAGTTTGCCCGCAACGGGGTGGAGGTGCTGTACGGCAACGCCGAGTTCGAGGCCCCGCATCACCTCAAGGTGGTGGACCCTGCAGGCGGCGAGACGACATTGGAAGCCGACTACGTGGTGATTGCCAGCGGCACCAAGCCCGCCCATTCCGACCGTATCGCAATCAACGGTACGTCCATCATCGATGCCGACGGGGTGTACCATCTGGAGCAGATCCCCCGCACGCTCACCATTGCCGGGGCCGGTATCATCGGTGTGGAGTACGCCTGCATCTTTGCGGCGCTGGGCGCCAAGGTGACGGTGGTGGACAAGCGCAGCACGGTCCTGGAGTTCTTGGACCACGAGATCCTGGAAGCGCTGATGTATCACATGCGGGAAGAGGGCGTCACCTTCCGCTTTGGCGAGGAGGTGACCGAGGTGTTTGAGGACGGCGACCGGGTGGTGGTGAAGACCAAGAGCAATAAGACCATTCTGGCCGATTGCTTCCTCTACACCGTGGGCCGCATGGGCAACACCGACGTGCTGCAGCTCGGCAACGCAGGCATCCGCGTGGACGACCGTGGCCGCATTCCCGTCAACGAGTTCTTCCAGACCGCAGCGCCGCACATCTACGCCTGTGGCGATGTCATCGGCTTTCCAGCGCTCGCGTCGTCGTCGATGGAGCAAGGCCGGCTGGCAGCGGGACATGCCTTCGGCATCCATGAGGGGCACATCTCCGAGTACCTGCCCTATGGTATCTATACCATTCCAGAAATCTCGATGGTGGGGAAGAGCGAGGAAGAGCTGACCAGCGAAGCGGTGCCGTACGAGTTCGGTATTGCCCGCTATCGAGAGATTGCCCGCGGCCAGATCATAGGCGACCGCACCGGCCTGCTGAAGCTGCTGGTGCACGCGGAGACGCGCAAGCTGCTGGGCATCCACATCATCGGTGAGGGGGCCACGGAGCTGGTCCACATCGGCCAGGCGGTGCTGGCGCTGGGCGGTACGCTCGACTACCTGGTGAACAACGTGTTCAACTACCCCACGCTGGCCGAGTGCTATAAGGTGGCGGCGCTGGATGCTTACAACAAGCTGGGCGCGGCGCCGGCGCCGGCGTTGACCTAAGGAGACGGGATGGTTGTTGACCGCTACAACGGGTATTCGATTTCCCGCCTACGGGAATCGAACTACAAGGTGAAGGAAGCGCGCGAGGTGTACCAGGTGTTCGACGAGCACACCGGAGCGCTCGCGTTCAGCTTCACCGGCTACTACAATCCTAAGCATATCTTGAAGACGGCGGACAAAGAGGCGCTCATTCGCGCCCTCATGGCCCCGGTGCTGGCCGCCATCCGCGCCAAGATCGACGCCCATGACCTGACCGACGGCTTCCTGCACGCCGAGGCGTCGGGGCACGAGGCGCCGTCCGCACCGGTGGCGCCTGCCGCAACGGTGGCATAGCTATGCGTATCGGCGCACACGTGTCGTCGGCGGGCGGACTGGACAAGGCCATCGACCGTGCGGTCGCGCTGGAGTGCGAGACGGTGCAACTGTTCGCCTCGCCACCGCAGGGGTGGGCCATGAAGCCGCCCTCGCCCGAGGTGGTGGCGGCCTTCCGGCAGAAGGCGGAGGCTGCGGGGCTGGCCGGGTGGTGCTTCTTCCACGGCGTGTACCTGGTGAACCTGGCCACTGAGAACCCAGAGCACCTGGCCAAAGGCGTCGCTTCGCTCAGCTTCTACCTGAACGTATGCCACCAGACCGGCGTGAAGGGCGTCATCTTCCATGTGGGGAGCCACAAGGGCGCCGGGTTTGCTACGGTGCTGCCGCAGATTGCCGGGGCGATGCGCCAGGTGTTGGCGAACGCTCCCGGCGATGCCTGGCTCATCATCGAGAACAACGCCGGGCAGGGCCAGCAGATCGCCGGCAACTTCGCGGAGATCGGCCGCATCATGGACGCTGTCGAAAGCCCGCGGGTGAAGGTGTGCCTCGATACCTGTCACAGCCTGTCGTCGGGCTATGACCTGCGCAGCGAGAGCGGCGTGGCGGCGGCCATGGACGAGTTTCAGCGCGAGGTGGGCTGGGAGCACCTGGTGGCGGTGCACGCCAACGACTCGAAGGCCCCGCTGGGCGCGGGTGTGGACCGGCACGAGAACATCGGTGACGGCTATCTGGGTCTGGACGGCTTCCGCGCCATCATGGGCCACCCGGCCTTCCGCGACGTGCCGTTCATGTTGGAGGTGCCGGGCATCGAGGGCGCCGGACCCGACGCCGAGAACATGCGCCGCCTGCGGGAGTTGCGGAGTATCGCCTTGGGGTAGGCGAAGCGAATGGCGCTAAGCGTCGCAACTTGACATATGTACCTTCAGGCGGTGAATACTGGGAGCATTGTCGGAAATACCTGTTTCGGTGATGCCACCTGATTCTCAATTGAAAACAAAACCTCGGGGCATGTTGATAAGTCCCGAGGTTTTGTTATTCTGGAATTATGAATCGCATCGAAACAAAGGCTGTCACCCCCCGACTCCCGCGCTCGCTCGGGGGCCGGTACTTCCGGACTGCCGAAGCTGAGGCTGCTGGCGTGCCTCGCGCACAGCTTTACCGCATGTGGCGTTCGGGGGAGGTTTTTCGACTTAGCAGGGGCCTGTTCTCGACGAAACGTGTAGACCTCAGCGGAAGAGAGACTCTGGCTGAAGCTGCGGAAAGGGTCCCGAATGGCGTCATTTGCCTGCTTTCGGCGCTCGCCTTCCATGGCCTCACAACGCAACTGCCACGAGAGGTGTGGATGGCCCTCCCTGAGAAGGCCTGGAAACCTTCACTGAAGGACCTTCCCGTCCACATTGTCCGTTTCTCAGGCCAGGCGTACAGCGAAGGGATAGATCTTCACAAGGTGAAGAATGCTGAACTGCGGGTTTACAGTCCAGCCAAGACCGTGGCCGACTGCTTCAAGTACCGCCACAAGATCGGTCTTGAGGTGGCGCTCGAGGCGCTTCGCGACTATTGGCGACAACGCCGGGGGTCAATCGAAGACCTCGAAAGGTACGCCAGCGTCTGCCGGGTCACGAACGTGCTCCGGCCCTATCTGGAGGCGCTGACGATTGAGTCCTGAGCGACCAAAGGATATCGCAGCTTCGGTTCGCGGGAGACTGCTCAACCTGGCGCGTGCGAATGGCGAAGAGTACAGCCTCACGCTCCAGCGCTACGCCAACGAGCGCTACCTCTACCGATTGAGCCGCTCTCGCTACCAGGCTGCCTTCATCCTCAAGGGTGGCATGTTGCTGCCCGCGCTAGGGGCAGACATTTACCGTCCGACCCGCGATATTGACCTCCTCGGGTCGGGACAACCGGAGGTCGACCGGCTCCGCGCCGTCTTCGTTGAAATAACGGAGACCGTCGTCGATGCTGATGGCATGACCTTTGACGCGACAGCGATCGTCGTCGAGCCCATCCGGGCGGTATTGGCCTACGGCGGCGTCCAAGTGCTCATCCCAGCCCGCCTCGGGAGCGCAATAACCCCCATCCGAATAGATGTCGGTATTGGTGACGCCGTCACGCCAGACCCAATCGAGGCTGACTATCCCACCCTCCTGCCCATGCGGGCGCCCACCTTGCGCATGTACCCGATCGAGACGGTGATCTCGGAGAAGTTCGAGGCCCTCGTCCGTTTCGGCCTCGCCAATGGCAGGCTCAAGGACTACTACGACCTGTGGATCATCGCCACGAAGCGGGAAGTGGCTGGAGCCACCCTCACGGAAGCCTTTGCCAACACGTTTTCGCGTCGTACGACACCGCTTCCGCAGGCCACCCCCGTGGGTCTTACCGATGCTTTCCTCGGAGACCCAACGCGTCAGCGTCCTTGGCAGCGGTTCTTGGGCAGTACTCCAGATGCACCTGACCTGGCTGGACTAAGTGTGGTGCTCATCGCGTTCCTCATGCCGCCCGCCACCGCTGCCGCGACCGGCAAAACGCTCGACCGAATCTGGACACCGGGCATCGGTTGGCGCTAGCCCCTCTCGGATGGTTTGCATAACCGCCGTTAGGGTAACCATTGGGTGTGATGGGTGGTGGGTAGCCTGTGAGCGGGACGCGCAACCGCCCCGGCCATATGGCCGGGGCGGTTCTTGTGGCTGTGCTGTGCGGGTTAGCGCTTTGGCCCCAGGCCGCCGCCAATGGGTGACTGCACCGGCCCGCTGCCCTGGCCCTTGGGGGCGCCAATGCCACCTGCCGGGGCCACGGAGGTCGGCTCCGACTTGTCGGGGATGAGGCCGGTACCGCCGCCAGTGGGGGTGAAGGGTGCTGCGACCGCAGGCTCCGTCTTGGACGGCTCGACCAACGGCGTGCTGCCAGCGTCCTTGCTGGCCACGGGGCCGCTTGCCGGGCCGGTGTCGCCGGTTTTGGCGGGCAGTTGTTGCTCGTCGGGTTGCGGGATGGGGGCCTGGCCGACCGGTGCGCCCTTCTGCTGCGGTTCGTCGGCGACCGTGCCACCCTTTTGGGGCAGCGGGTTCACCGGCGGCGCAACCGCGGTCAGTGCTGGTTCCGTGACGGCCGCTGGAGTTTCTGCGCGGGGCGTTTCCGACGCGGGCGGCGCGCTGGGCGTGGTGCTGGTGACGATCGGATTGGGCTCCGGCAGAACGGCGGGTTGAACCGGCTTGGCGCCCAGCACGAGGTCAAATTCACCCTTGACGGCATCCGGCGCCCGCCTCTTTGCGTTGGCCAGGTTGCCCTTCACCATGTCGTTTTGCTGCTTCGTCTGCTCACCAATACGTGAAGCGAATGCCAACTCTTGGGCTTGTTTCACATCGGTCGAGTAGCCCTCAAGTACCTGCTTGTAGAGAGCAGGCTCTGAAATTCCGGCGTCGACCATCTTGCCCACTTCGCGGACGCGTTCGGCACTGCGCCAGATATGCACCTTGGTCTTGTCTTCATTGGTGAACGCCAGCGCCAGACGCCCCTGCTCCACCACGGTCTTTACCGAGTAGAGGGGTTCGCCGGGGATGGTTTCCATGGCGGCCGATACGGTGTTGACGCCGGCGGCGGTGAAGGTCATGACCACTGCCAGGACGGCGGCGGCGGGCCGGGCCAGCGCGTAGGCCATGCTGCTGGGGGTGAGGGCGCCGGCGAGGTTCTCCCAAGCCCGGTACCAACCGGGGCGGACGCTGCGGGCAGCCATCTCCTCGCGGGCGGCCGACATCACTTGTGCGCGCAGGCGGGCCTTGGCGGTGGCGGAGGGTACGACGTCGCGCGGCAACTGCTTGAGCTGCATATGAATGGGCAGAATTTCGGCTATCTCACGCTCGAGCCCCGGATATGCCCGGTGCAGTGCATGCGTGGAGGGTGACTCTTCGGCCAGCTCGTTGAGCTGGGCCAGAATGCGGTCTGCGCGTGTCACGGTCGACCCCCCTCAGCGGTTATCACCTTGCGCAGCGCGATGAGCGACCGGTGCAGGATGACGCGGACGGCGCCCTCGCTCTTGTTGAGCGAGGAGGCAATCTCGGCATACTCCAACCCGTCGATGTAGCGCATCAAGACGACAGCCTGCTGATCCTTTTTGAGTTTCATGATCGCCTGGCGCAGGGAGGCGCTGGCGAAGCTCCGTTCGGCGAGGGCCACCGGGTCGGCCGAATCGTCCGCCGGGATGATGATGTCGTCAATCGACGAACTCTCCCGGCGGGACCGATAGTGGTCGACCAGCAGATTGTGCGCGATGCTCAGCAGCCATACGAAGAATGGCCGGCCCATGGCACGGTAGCGGCCGATAGCCCGTAGCGCCTTGACGAACACCTGGGCGGCCAGGTCCTCCGCCTCGGCAGCATTGCCGACCCGATAGTACAGATGCCGGTAAACCCGATCGTAGAACAGATCGTAGAGCCGGCCGAAACTGTCGGCGTCGCCCGCTACCGCCCGTTCAACCAGGAGGTCTTCCTCCGGGTCCCGGGCCACGATACTGCGTTCGCTCATTCCCTCACCTTTGGGAACGACGCGCGGGAAACGCGCGTTACACGCGATCGGACGGGTTTCGCTCGCGAATTGCCGGTTGGCATGGGGCTAGGCACGAGCGGTAGCGCGAGTGGGGTCAAACTCGATGTGGCCCGTCCAACCGTGGGTCGGACGGAACCGGAAGGGCATGAGGCCGGACCGGAGCAATTGCTCCCATTCCGGCCGGTTGGTCGCAATGCGCATGTCCTCGGGCCCCACCTCGGGCTGCAGCGCCCACGAGCGCCCAGCACCCTCTCGCAGCATTGGAACGGTGCGCCAATCATATCCCATTAGGCGCGTCGCCGCGATATCTGTCAAGACCGGATGGCGCCCGCCGATGAGCACGCCACACGGCTTAGGGTCGGGGAACAGCGGGCCCTCGCCCTCGCCCGCCACCACGCCGTCGATGATGCCGAGCCAGCGGCGCTGGGGCGTGGGGGCGAGTGTGCCGTCGCTACGGGCGTGGAACAGCGCGTCGTTGAGGTCCAGCGCCATGCGCCACACGGTGTCGTTGCCGTACCAGTCGCCCTCCACAGTCGCGGGCTTACCGGGCGACAGGCGGCGGAACAGCGGCTTCACCACCCGGCTCGCCATGAAGCGCAGCGGCCCGCCCAACAGCTTTAGGCCCACCCGGCCCGCCGGGCGGCTCAGCATGACGTCGCGGAACGCGTCCTCCATGCGGGCGTCCAGACGGGCGTCGTCGGCCACGGCGTCGCCACCCTCGTGCGGCGAGCCGATGCGGTGGTGGGGCAGGCCGCGCTTCTCGTTGGTGATGCCCACGGCGTTCTTCAAGGTGAGGGTGACACCGCCCTTGCGGTGGGTCTTCAGCTTGGCGATGGAGATGATGACGTCGGCGTTCAGCAGGGTGTTGGGCAGGCTGTAGATATTGTGATGGGGGCGGTGGAACTGCTCCATCACGTTCTCGTAGTAGACGGCGGTGCTGCGCATGCGGTGGGTCTGGGCGGACACCTCGGCAAACATGCTGCGGTCGCCCAGGTCAACCTGGGTGTAGCCGGCCGGATCGCCGGGCAGCGGCGACCACTCCTCCATGAACCCGGTGTCGTTGCGGCGTACTTGGGCATCGCGAATGTCCAGCAGTTCGAGCGTGACATCGCCGGTAGGCTGCGTGGCGTAGAAGCGCTGCACGGCGCCGATGCCGCTCAGTTCCACGATGCGGTCGAAGTCCACTTCCTTAATAGGCGAGTCGGCGATGAGGATGCGGCCGCGACCCTGGAGCGCCAGCAGCACATAGTCGACGAGCGGGCGCAGCACCGAGCCGTGCACCACGGCCGCCTCGATACCGGGCTGGCCGAGGGGGTGCTCGCTCACCACGAAGTTGGGCTTGAGCACCACCGTGTTGCCGGGTTGCACCAGTTGGCCCAGCGGGCTCCAATCGGGTGTGCCGTAGGCGCCGGTACCCAGGTCGAGGCTCTGCAGCAGGTCGCGCATGGCGGCGTACACCTGGTTGGGTGCGCCCACCGCCTCGCCAAACGGGTACTCGGGGTAGGCCTGGCCGGGGTGGAAGGGCGCCGGCGGGTAGGCGGTCGCACCGCTGTCCCAGATGGCGACGTCGGGACGCTCAGGCATGGGTGGTGGACCGGGTGGCGCTGAAGTCGGGCGGCACGTGGCTGATGGTGTAGCGGAACTTACCGGACACGGTGGCCGGAATGCGGTCGACGAACTCGATGTCGAACCGCACGGCGGCGCCCGCATACTCCTGAATGCGGCCGCGTAGGTAGGTCAGGTTGTCGTCGGTAAGGTGGGCACCCCGCACTATGCGGACCGTGAAGTGCTCGATGGTGTCCTGCTCGATCTGGAACTGGGCGATGTCGAAGTCCTTGAACAGGTGTGGGAAGAACTCGCCGGGCAGGTAGCGGCCGCCGGGCAGCGTCAGTATGTCCTGCACCCGGCCCTCCACCATGCGCATCAGCGGCAGGCCGCGGCCGCAGGGGCACGCGCCCGTGTCGGGCGAGCCCACGTCCTCCACCCGGTAGCGCAGCAGCGGAAAGCTGTACAGGTCGAGGGCGGTCAGCACGATGTCGCCCGACTCGCCGGGAGCGGCGGCCCGGCCGTCCCGCACGAACTCGACATAATAGTTCTCGGCGTTCAGGTGCAGGCCGCCCTGGGGACACTCATGGGCAATGTCGCCCATCTCGCGCCCGCCGTAGCGGTTGAAGACCTTGCAGCCGAATACCCGCTGGATGGTGGCCCGCTGGTGGTCGAACAGCATCTCGGCCGAGCAGATGACACCGCGCGGCCGGATGCCGGTGATGTGGCGCTGCTCCAGGAAGCGGGCGAAGTGGTACATGGGCGTGACGTATGCCTCGATGACGTCGGGGGGGGCATTGATGAGGTCGCGGGCGTAGCGCGCCATCGTGTCTTCGGTCAGGTCGAAGCAGGGGAGCACCCGCACCCGGGTGGCGCGGTCCCACAGCCGTTGCTTCAACGCCTGGTGCGGCTGCACGTCGAACTGCGAACCCCACAACCGTACCCACGAGCGGCCCGGCTCCCAGCCGGCCCAGCGGAAGTTGCGCAGCTTGACCGCCCGATAGGCCGCCACAAATGCGGGGTCGTGGTACACGGTGACGGGGGCGCCGGTGGAGCCGCCGCTGGCGGTGCGGATCACCTGGTCGCGGTCGGCGTCGAGGGCGAACAACTCCTCACGATGCTCGTTGAGGTCTGCCTTGGCCAGGATGGGCAGGCGGGCGAAATCTTCGGGCGTGCGGATGGTGTTGGGGGTGAGGCCGAGGCGGCGCATGGCGTCTTGGTAGTAGGGCACCTGGGCGTAGGCGTGGCGGACCAGGCGTTGCAGCTTTTGCCACTGCAGGGCCAGCACCTGTTCCCGCGGCCACCACTGGCTGGCTTCGAGTTCGGCGGCGTTGCGGGCCTGGGGTTTGGCGCCCAGCAGCAGGCGGTAGCCAGCGGCGACGGTGGCGGCGTGGATCTCGCGGCGGTTGGCTAGGAGCAGCATGTGGTGTGTGGTGGGGTGTGTTGTGCGGGTCTTCTGGTGTAGGGGCGGTTCACGAATCGCCCTGGGACAGGTGGTCGACACTGTGCCCCGACCCTTCGACTACGGTGGAGGATGAATCCATTCACGTCGTATCCCGCCCGCCCACCCTCTGAAACTCCTTACTGAGGGGACACCCCTCAGACTCCCTGG
>Ga0209514_10003889_pt1 | contig 20738 bp, 27 predicted proteins | sample Subgrocontami58m_FD_187452 | JGI IMG/M metagenome (GOLD analysis project Ga0209514, IMG submission 187452) | Subsurface groundwater microbial communities from S. Glens Falls, New York, USA - GMW37 contaminated, 5.8 m (SPAdes) (version 3) | ecosystem: Environmental > Aquatic > Deep subsurface >...
AACCGCTCACAATACCCTTCGTACCCTTTGTTTTGTTGTATATTTTCATGACTTTTCAGTTTGCCGAAAAGTCTCATATGTATCTGAACTTATGCATTATAAAGCCGAACGGCTCAACGGGATGATTACCGTTGAGCCGTTTATAGCATAGAAAATAGGCCTTATTCTAGGCACATAAAATCCCCCACCCCAATCCTCCCCCTTGGACACAAAAGGGAGGAAAGATTTATAAAATATTATTGTAGGATTGCTGCGGAGTGCCTCGCAATGACGACTATAATCCGGAGAACAATTTGAGGCGCTGGGAAATGATTTTTTTCATTTCGTCCACGGAATACGACAGCAATTTATACGGCGCAACTTCGCGGGGTTTTTCAAGAAGGGCGCGCTCGAGGCCCTGGCGCCAAGCGAGGCGAATCTCGGTGCTAATATGGATGATGGCTATGCCGTTTTTCGCGGCGCCGACAAACTCCTCATCACGCAGGCCCGAGCCGCCGTGGAGCACGAGTGGCACCGGCACGGCTTTGGCGATTTCACTGATGCGAGCGATGTTTAGAGCCGGATTCGGCGCATTTGATAACATCCCGTGAATATTGCCGACTGCTGGGGCAAAGAGATCCACGCCGGTTTCCCTCACGAATTCTTGAGCTTCTTTTACTGAAGTAAGCATATCCCCCGTCACTTGCGCGCCTTCGGGAAGTTTATCCAAAAGAGCCGAAGATTGTCCGATGTAGCCCAGTTCACCTTCCACGATGATGTCGGTGTTGATGTCTTTGGCAATCTTCACTGCCTCCCGCGTCTGCCTGATATTTTCTTCATACGGCAATTTAGCGCCGTCAAAAATAATGGAATCGTAGCCGAGAATAGCCGCTTCCCGAACTTTTTCCAAATTGTAAGTATGGTCGGCGTTCAGAAATATGGGCAAGCCGTGATTTTCACGCAAATTATAGACTAGTGACACGACATTCTCGGCGCCCAAGAATTCCCGTTCGCCTTCGGAGGTGCCCATGATGACGGGTAGATTTAATTCTTTGGCTGAATCCACGATGGCCTTAAAACAAGTCAGTTCGGAGATGTTAAAGTGGCCGAGAGCGGTGCCGTCTTTTTGCGCTTCACTAATATAATTTCGTAAAGTTTTCATAATTATAATAATTAGGTAATGGATTCCCTGCCTACCGGCAGGCAGGCCGCTTTCGCTGGAATGACAGAAATTACTATACTTCAAACCATCCTTTAATTATAAACTTGCGACTGTATACTTCTATCGCTTCTTCGCCAAAATAACCGGCGAAAATTTCGTTCCACATAGCTTCTTGCTGATGATATAAATATTTTATTAGTTCCTTTTCTTTGACGAGTGCCATAACGGTATCGACGATATTAAAACTCACCAGTATCGGCACGCCGGCTTCCGTCTGGAAAAAATCCCCCACCCAACCCAAACCTCGCCAAAAATCCAAGCCATCTTGGAGCTCCGGCAAAACTTTTTCTATTTTAAAAATATCTTCCTCGGCACGAGCCCAGTGGAGCGCCTCCGGATTGATGTGTGGCACGAAAAGGCGCCAATCATTTTCATCACCTTTAGCGAGATATCTCTGGACGATAAGCCAGCGAGATTTTTTAGTATCTTCGAGATCTACAAACTTTACTTTTTCTTCGGCTACATCCCCGCGTAACAGTGAAATGATTTTAGGGGCAAAGTCGGATCCGTCTACATCCATGAAGTCCTTAAACAACTTGGAGTAATATGCGATCTCATGATGATAGTGTAGGAGCAAGCTCAAGAGACGAAGAGTCTCACCGGAGATGCCGGAAAAAATTGGAATGATAAATATCACGCCGAGCTCCTTCAAATGGCTCACATTGTGATATTTCTTGGCGACAAATTTTTCAGCCGCCTCCGCCCACTTCTCGCCCAGAGGACGCACTTGGATCTCGCGAACTTCAAAGTCTTCTGGTAGTAATTTTTCGTACTGTTTGAAGAAAACACCATTAAGCCATTCCTGATCCTCCAGAAATCGAAGGGCGCTATAAACCTCAAGCAATTCTTCCGATTGCAGCATTTCTTCAACGGATCCGTAACCCAGCGCGGCCAAAATTTTCCGCGGTGGTTCGGCCAGCAAAAATTCCTTAGCTTTTTCCAGTTTTATAAAATAGCCTTTTTGAGGCTTGATAAGTTTGCCAACAAAGTCGCAGATATTTTTGGCCGCGCCGTAGCCACGCGCCGAACAAGAGCCGATGGCGGTGCAAATTTTCAAATCATCGGCTTCTATCTTAGAAATTAAGGAGTCATAAATTTCAGAGGCTTTGGGGCCCGGTATAAGACCGAGGGAGGTCATTCGGTCTTTCATCAGCCTTTCGTTGCGCTGAACGATTTTTTCTAAAATACCGCTTTTGCCCGTCGCGTGATTTAGGGTCATTTCCAAATCATAAACCACGCGCCTGTCCACGCGTAAAATTTTGGCTATTTTGTCTTGGGCTTCCATATAATTAAACTAAAAAAATGTAAAAACTTAAAAACAAAAAACTTTTTACAAGGAAATGGATCCGATTGGTAAATCCTGCCAGCGCGGATCATTTTCAAACTTCGCTTTTGTCAAAATTCCCTCCTTGGCTCCAATGTATTCTACCACGGAAGTGGCATTCGCGGAGGCAAAACGGATGGCTGACTTTATATCTTCGGAATTAAATTCTGCTTTTGTGCTTTCGTGATTTTGTGTTTTCGCGATCAGCGACGCCACAAAACCCGAACCAAACGCATCCCCCGCTCCGGTTCTGTCGACTAATGCTTGTTCTTTAAATATACCGGCCCTGTAAAGCATCTTACCATCGGAAACCATCACTCCGCGAGCTCCGTCGGTCATCACAACTAGCCCCTTGACTATTTCGTCCAATTTTTTAAAAATACCGCGCTCGTCTTCAAAGGCCACGCCGGTCAAAGCCGAGGCTTCCTCGCGATTCATTATCACTACCCGCAAATCCTGAAGTAGGGGCGCCAAAGCTTTTTCTCCCAATTTTATATAATGGCCGGATGGATTCATTGCTATTGAAATGCCCTCTGATTTGAATCGTTCGATGAGCGACTTCATCCGCGGCAAAGGAATAGCGCCCGGCACGATATAAGCCCAACGAGCTTTGAGATGAGCGCCCGAAACGCGGCCCATATAATCGGAGGCGCCCCGATAAACAAGAATGGAACGTTCGCCGGTTTCGGAAAGCAGAATGCTCGAATAAGAAGTCTGCAAGTCGCGCGCGTAAGTGATAACGGGTTTGATATTTTCTTTTTTCAATTCAGCGACCACGGCTTTGCCATGTTCGTCTTTGCCAATCGAGATAATCGCCGCGGAACTAAGTCTGTAGCGAGCGAAAGTGACGGCGGCGTTTGTCGAACCGCCGCCGGTAGTCAAAACCGGTTTTTCAATTTCGATCTTACCGCCAAAAGCAAAACATTCGGCAACGCCAGTTGGGAATCCGAGTTGAGCCGTGAAGTGCGGATCTTTAATCGGTTTAAAAACCGAACTGCGTAAAAAAACATCGCGAGTCGCCGTGCCTATTGTTATCACATCATACATAAGCTAATTATAAATATTAAAAGTAATAATGCCAACTTTACGAAGTCCGACTTCGTAAGATAGTATGAAGATATGCAAAGACCTAAATTTATAACCGGTAAAATTTACCACGCTTTAAATCGTGGCGTCGAAAAAAGAACTATATTTTTGGACGACGAGGATCGTTTTCGTTTTATACACAATCTTTTTGAATTTAACGACACAGCCCCGGCCCTCAATATTTATTATAAGCGCAGTCAACTTCAATCTTACGAAGTCGGACTTCGTAAGATTGAAAAACCGCGAGAACTGGTGGTGGAAATTTTAGCTTTTTGTCTAATGCCGAATCATTTTCATTTACTTTTAAGAGAGCGGATTGAGAACGGCATAACTATGTTTATGAGAAAACTCGGAACTGGCTATACAAATTATTTTAATCAGAAATACAAGCGAGTCGGTTCCTTATTTCAAGGAAAATTTAAGTCCGTACAGGTTGAAAGCGACGCTCACTTCGTACATCTTCCTTATTACATTCATCTCAATCCTTTAGATCTTATTGCGCCGGAATGGCGCAATAAAACAATTGTTAATTATAAAAAAACTGTTGAGTATTTAAATTCTTATCGATGGTCTAGTTATTTAGACTACACCGGCAAAAAGAATTTTCCATCGCTAACGCAAAGAGAATTTTTGTTAGAATTTTTTAACGGGCCCAAGCAATATCAAAAATCAACTGAAGATTGGCTAAAACAACTAGATCTTGGATCTATCGATCACCTCCTATTAGAATAACCAATCTTACGAAGTCCGACTTCGTAAGATTGGGAGTGAAAAATAAAAACCCACTGAGTTATTTCTCAGCGGGCGGAGAAACGAGGTTGTTGGCAAAGCGATAGCTAATCAGGGGATACCAACGAGCGCGATAGGGGCCTTGTAAAGCTTTCAACTCTCCCGCTTGACGCCTGCAGTCTTTCTCTTCGAGTCTCTTGGCATAGGAGATTTCGAGCCGGTCGCCATCTCTGAAAGCAAAGTTATCGTAATCAAGGCCAAGATTTAAAACGCTGCCATCCTCGCCGACGAGAGTAAAAACCGTGATGTGATCGATGGCGCCGGATTCGTTTTCTAGTAAAGCAAGGGGCTGAAGACTTCGGACGATACCAATCGCCCGACCCTCTTCGACGGGCGGATTGCGAAAACTACGGACATCATACCAACCGACAGCTTGACCGTAGAGACCCACGCCGAGAAGCAGCAGAATCGGCAAACCAATCATCAACGCCTTTTTCATGACCGAACTCCTTACAAAAGGGCTGATATGATTATAACTAAAATCTAAATAAAAAAATATCCCCCGCTATGGATCCCCCACCTTAATCCTCCCCCTTGCGATTAAGGGGGAGGAAAATGAGAAATTATTTCTTCCTGTTTATGACCTTCTTCACCGCCGCGATGATGTCTTTCGCGCCCATACCGTATTTTTCGATAAGCTCGGATGGCGCGCCGGATTCGCCGAAAGTATCCTGCATACCGATAAATTCCATCGGTGTCGGAAGTTTCCGCGCAAGAAGCTCCGAGATGGCTCCGCCGAGGCCACCCATCACTTGATGCTCCTCTACGCTCACGACAGCGCCACAAGTCTTTGCCGCCGCGAGAATCGTCTCTCCATCAAGGGGCTTGACGGTATGGCTATTTATAACCATCACGCTAATTTTTTCTTTTTCGAGCTCGCGAGCGGCTAAAAGTCCGTTATAAAGCAAGGCTCCGCAGCCGATGATAGCGACCTCCGGCCTTCGTCCCTCCCACCAGACCTCGGCATGGCCGGGCGTAAATGGCGAGTCGACAGTCGTCATCGCCGGAGTTTTCTCACGGCCGAGACGGATATACACCGGACCCCAGAGCTTCGCGGCCGCGACCGTCATCTTGCGCGCCTCTACGGCATCAGCCGGCACAAAGACGCGCATATTGGCCATCGCGCGCATCGTCGCGATATCCTCTATCGCCTGATGAGTCGCGCCATCGGGCCCCACCGAAATACCGGCGTGGGCTCCGGCAATTTTTACATTGGAATCGTTGTAGGCGATGGTCGTCCTAATCTGCTCCCAATTCCGGCCGGGAGAAAACGAAGCGTAAGAAGAAATAAAAGGAATCTTGCCGGAAATACCCAAGCCCGCCGCCACTGTCGCCAGATTTTGTTCGGCGACGCCGATCTCAAAAAATCGCTCGGGGAATTTTTCGGCAAATTTTTGGGCGCGCGTGGATTCCGTGAGATCAGCGCAAAGCACAACAACATTTTTGTCAGATTCTCCGGCTAAAACCAGCCCCTCGCCATAACCGTCGCGGGTGGCCGTTTGAGCCATTTCGGAAGTAAATATTTTTTCGGAAAATTTTTGAGAGGGATTGAGCATCTGCCACCTTGTCATCCTGAGCGCGGCGCGAAGAATCTCAGTTGAGATCCCCCAGACGCATTCAAGATGACGCTAGATCTAGCTTTCGATAACACTCAATACCCTCAAGCATTATCGGAAGCCGGCAAACCCCCTCACGAGGTTTGCGGCTACCTATTACTTCTCTTCCGCTTCACAGCCACCGCATTCGCCACTAGCGCACTTCATCCTGTGCGTCATCACCCCCATTTTAAGACCGAGGGCCAAGACTCCAAGGGATAGTGAATCCAGGAAAAGGTGGGCAACGGGCAAACCGCCTTTCGGACACTGCCCATTAACTCTCTCCGCCATGCAAATCAAGCCATCAGCACTCGCTGAGGCGACCCAAGCCATAATAAGAGATACAAGCGCTAAAAGCCAAAAAACTTTGGCCGCGATCGGCAAGACACAACAGCTAAGATGCCATTTACCATGACACATATTTCCTCCCATCATATTTTTATTTATACAACTACAATCACTCTAAATCGACCTTTCTTAGGAATATATTAATTATAGCACAAAAAATAAATCGAGATGTAAAAATCAAAGTGTAAAGTTATGGTAATCCTTCGACGGGCTCAGGAATTAAAATTTTTTAATTTTAAGTTGTCATTTTGATTTTTCCTGCCTGCTGGTAGGCGGGGATATTGGAAATTTGATATTATTGGTGTTCCGACTTAATCCTGCCTCCGAGCGTTCGGAGGTCATTCAGGGCCACCTCGCCTTGTTTTTCTTTTGGTGGCGCGCCCGAGACATTCCCTACGCCCGGAGGATTACCATGCCATTCGTAGCGATTTTCCATATACGACACGCCCTTGCCGGGAATGGTGTGGGCGATGATCACAGTCGGTTTTTCATAAATAGCCTTGGCTTCGGAGACGGCATCAACAAAAGCCCGGATGTTGTGGCCATCGACTTCGATCACATGCCAACGGAAGCTTTCAAACTTTTCCCTAAGGGGTTCGAGCGGCATTATCGATTCGGTATAACCATCGATCTGAATATTATTACGATCTATGACGGCCGTGAGATTATTGAGCTTCATCTTGCCGGCCAGCATAAAGGCTTCCCAGGAGTTACCGGAGTCAAGTTCGCCGTCGGACATCAGACAATAAACACGGTGCTTCTTGGCGTCTAGACGCGCCGCAAGCGCCACACCAATAGACTGCGAGAGGCCGGAGCCGAGGGGGCCGGAAGTAGTCTCTACACCCGGAAGTGCTGTGCGATGCGGATGCCCCTGGAGGCGAGAGTTGAGTTTACGCAAGGTTTTTAATTCTTCAATCTGGAAATAACCGGCGTGAGCCATCGCAACATAGCGCACCGGACAAATATGCCCATTTGAAAGTATGAGCCGGTCACGATCTTCCCAAAGAGGCTCCTGCGGCCGGTGATTTAAAATATGAAAATAAAAAGCCGTGAAGATATCCGCCATCCCGAGTGGCCCAGCCGAGTGGCCGGATTTCGCCTCAATTAGCGCGTGGATAATGTCTTGGCGAATAATATTCGCCATTTCTTCGAGAAATTTTAACTTGGATTCGTGTAACTCCATAATGCATAGACTCCACTAATATACCAATCAAGCACTAATATACGGATAATTCATTGAGTTGATTTGTATATATGCGCTATATTCGTATATTGGTGGAGTCTATATATTTATCAGTTCCTCATACGCGTTTTTCGGCGACGGATTGCCAAAAATAGCCGAGGCCGCGACGACGATGTTTGCTCCGGCTTCTTTTGCGACTTTTGCCACCTCCAAATTGACGCCACCGTCTATTTCTATTATAACATCCTTAGATTTTTCGCGAAGAAATCTGACCTTATCGAGCATGGCCGGTTGAAATTTTTGGCCAGAAATGCCGGGCACGACAGACAAGATTTGGATAAATGGAAAATCTTTTAGGAATGGCACGGCGAGCCCTATCTCCGTCTCCGGACGAAGCGCGAGTCCGACCCCTATCCCCCGTGCGCGACATTCAGCAAGAACGCGCGCCGGATCGGTCAAGACTTCCAGATGAAAGATCGCGCGCTTGGGGCCGGTAGTCGCGCGCGTCAAGGCATCGAGCCAAGTAGTCAAAATAGGATTCAAATCGCCTAACATCAGATGTAGCTCGATACCGTAACTGATACGCAAAGTGGCAAGCTCGTCCGGACTGTTAAAACCATTTCGGGCCGTGAAAACATCATCCGCCACATCTATCTGCACCCAGCCATCGGATGGCAAAAACTCTTCGCATTTTTTGATGCGCGCGACAACTCCCGCGAAGTCGTTTTCATTTATGGCTGGGATGACGAGCATAAATTCATTATGACATTATGACGATGGTGATGACAATGACTATTATAATCCCCCACCCCACCCTCCCCCTTGATTACAAGGGGGAGGAAAAGAAGAAATAAAATAAAACGCCCCTTAAAACTTTTTTCAAGTTTCAAGGGGCAAGCCTGCCTGCCGGTAGGCAGGAGATCAAGAATCGCAAGGATTCCAGACCCCAGTTACTTTTAGAACTTCTGGGAGGAGGCCAAGCCGAGACTGACGTACCGGCCGTCGTCATGCCAGTCGTTGATAAACAGCCGACCATCGCCGAAGACGACACTGACGCGGAGGCCACGCGAGGAAAGAGAGTCGGTGCGAACCCAAACCCTAGAAAAGAGCTTTTCGCCACGAGCTCGGAGGTAGAGAGTCATCAGATAGACGACTTCTACCGCTCGAGGAACTTCTTCCTCTTTGGAGAGAAGAGCGCATTGCTCATCATAGTTCTTGCTGATCGAGCCGGGAACCGCATCCTTGCGGATGAAGAGCCAAGCCAGTCTGGACTTTTTTTGGGCGAACTTATGGTCGTTATACCATGCATTACCGTAATTAGAGAAAGTGCCTTGCGGGACGCGAGACCGGATTTCTAGAATGTTCAGGGGATGGCTCGCGACGAGGATGTGGGTGTCCTTCAACGCCTCAAGGACACTTTCGGGATACGGGATCTCGGCCAAAGCTGACTGTTTCTTTTTTGAAAGCTTGGCCACGAAGTGTTCCATGACCTCCTCAATGCCGAGGAAGTTCTGACCCATGATCTCGCAAGCGCGCTTTTGGGAGGTCGTGGGTTCGTGACAGCCGTGCCCCCAGTAGCGCACAAGCCGCTTACGCGCCGCTGGGTCATTAATGACGATTCTTTGATCATCACAAGACAATCCCGATTTCTCGAGAAGGCGCAAAACATTTGACCATCCGCCGACCATCTGACTAGGGGTGAGGCCGAGGTTCCCGATGGGCTTATTCATCACGCACCTCCTTTTGAAAAGAACTTGAAAATCACACACTAAGCCACAATGATTTAGTGTGTTACAAATATAGCGAATAATCTAAAACTTGTCAATTCTTCGTTGGTGGCGCGCGTCGGAGGAGAAGGGCGTTTCTAGAAATAGTTTTACGGCTTGAGTGACTTCGTCAATGGTTACGAAGCGGGCGCCGAAGGATAAAACATTGGCGTTGTTGTGTTCGCGCGAGAGGCGGATTTGTTCGTAGGGGTCGGAGCTTACGCGGCCGGCAATGTCGGCGGACTCAACCGGAACACGCGGGCCATAAAACACGGCCGCGCGGACGCCATGCACGCGATTTGCTACCATCGCCTCGCCTTGGCCGCCACCGCCCATGATGAAAGCGCGACTCCCCTCCGGGTCTCTAGCCACCGCTTCGGCCGCCTTACTAATAAAATCGGGGTAATCGTCGTCTTTATTATATTCCAAAGGCCCAAAGTCCCGAACCTCGTGGCCGAGGCCTGATAAATAGTTTTTGATTTTGGTTTTTAGTTCAAAACCAGCGTGGTCAGAAGCTAAATAAATTTTCATTTTAAAAAATTGAAGCTTTGCATAATGCGAAGCTGGGTTGCGTCTGGTTGTTCAGAAAATCCGGAGTAAATTTCATAGATTAAATTATTTTTCGCAAGAATGATGGCGTAAGAGTTAAGGATTCCCAGCTCAATGCCCTGTTTACCGGATATGCCGCTTAAGCTTATGGGTTTTGAGTTTTGCAATTGAAAATCTGCTTCGCTTTTATCGCTATAAACCGTTACGCAAACATCGCAAAGTTCTGGATCGGCCCAAGGCGAATCAAGCGGAACCCCTTCCCTGGCATGCCTAAAATAAAAATGACGGGCGTCTCTGGATGACCTTCCCGCTATCCAATCAGCAGGATATTTTATAGAAAAACCGGATTCAATGTTGCTATAGGTTTTCCAATCAGCAGTTTCATCTTGAACGGCTTGTTGGGGTGGTGTTTGTTTTTCCGCGTTTTGTTTTTTAAAAATATAAATCCCGCCAAAAATAATGGCGAGTAAAATAGCTAAGCCGATTGTCGCGCCTAATGTACCGCGACCCCTTTGATTTATAGTGAGCATGTATTTATCTTTTAACTGGCAAGTTTAATTTCAATGCCATTAACCCTCTTCTCAAGTTTTTCCAAACGGCCGGCATAAATCTTTAAATCGTCATCGATAAGCGAAAGATGTTCTTGAAGAGTTTTAAAATTTGATTTTGTGTCATCTCGGAAAGTATACATTTCGTTTTGAAAAGAGCGCGTTTCGTTTTGAAATGTCTTAGTCTCATGTCGGAATTCCACAAATTCCACATAAAACTTGTCTATTCTTACATTGGTGGCATCGTGACCCTCAAGAATCTGCTTAATATTCTTGTCCATACTTTCGATTAGAGCCCCGTATCTTCGTCCGGAATTAGATAATTTTGGGTTAGCTTTAGTTGGTTTTTTCATAGGGTGAGTTTTTATAATTTATAAGTTTAATTTCTATATCGCGCGCTCGCTTATCCAAGCTTTCAAGATGGGACTTTTCGGTGTCGCTTAATAATTCTGCTTTAAGCTCGTCAATTTCTTTTCTTACGGACCTTGATTCTTCATTAAGTAATGCCAATTCAATTTTATTGAGTTTTTTCATTTTTATATTTTACCTAGAATTTTATACCCCCTTTTAACAAGGTACTCATATTTTCTCTGTTATATTCTTCGATTGCTTTTTCAATATTTATTAATGCTTCTTGACCTAATCTTTCATTGCGATGGAAATTAACAATCTTAAAGAATCTATTTTGCCCAAAAGCAACCCTTAATGTAAACTTTAAATTATTTTTTAAAACTTCTTCATCGATATCCTGAATATTCCCAAAAGCAGCTATTTTCCCTGTCTCTTGATTTGCATATCCATTAGCTGCGGCACAGGAATATTTTTTACCATCTATTTCAACGGCACCGGCATTTCCGCCCATAGATTCCCTCCTTAGTAGTTCAAGTATATCCTTTTCAAGCATTTTTAAATTATGTTGAACTATCTCTTTAGAATTTTGCTCGTAATCTCTTTTTAAATTTTCCATATAAATTTTATTCAAGATTGCTTCGGGTACTCGCAATGACGATGTTATATATTTTCTGCTGCTTTTTGAACGTGCTTCACCAATGTCGCCACATATCCCCACTCGTTGTCATACCACGAGAGGACTTTCACGAGGTCGCCGTCAATGACTTTGGTATAGGCTAAGTCCAAAATAGAAGCGTGGGTTTCGCCGATAATGTCCGAAGAAACGATTTGGTCGTCCGCGATTTTGACCAAGCCCGCCCAACGCTCGCTTCCGGCCGCGTTTCGGAGAATTTCATTCACCTCTTCTACGCTCGTGTTCCTTTTAGCAACGAAGGTGAGATCGGCCAGAGATCCGGTCACAATCGGCACGCGGTAAGCGAGGCCGTCAAACTTGCCGATAAGCTCCGGTATAGGCCGCGTGACAGAGATGGCCGCGCCAGTAAAAGAGGGCGAGATATTCACAGCCGCCGCTCGGCCACGCCGGAAGTCCTTGCCACGAGTGGGCCCATCCACCAAATTTTGCGTGGCGGTATAGCCGTGAGTTGTCGCCAAAAAGGCTTTTTTGATGCCTATGCTCTCGTGCATGATAGCGATGACTGGATGCACGGCGTTCGTAGTGCAAGAACCGTTGGAAGTGATTTTGCACTTGGCAAAATCCTTTTCGTTCAAGCCCATGAGAATGGTTTTCGCGTCGTCTCTTTCTTCATCCTTAGCCGGAGCAGTGATAACCACACGCTTCGCGCCCGCCGTGAGGTGCGCGCCCGCCTTTTCAAACGACTCAAAAGCGCCAGTGGACTCCACCGCGATATCTACATCCATCTTGCCCCACGGCAAAGTGATTGGGTCTTTGACCTGCAAGACCGCGATCTTTTTACCATCCACGATGAGCGTGCCATCCTCAAACTTTACCGACTTATCATAAACACGGTAAACAGAATCGTATTTTAATAAATAGGCGAGGTTTTCGATATCGCCCAAATCATTTATGGCGACAATTTCAAAACCCGGCTGCCCAAACATTTGGCGAAAAAACAAGCGGCCGATGCGACCGAAACCATTGATGGCTAATTTAATATTTCTCATAATTACAAAGTTTAATTTATTACTTATCTACACTTATAAATCTATCTTATTAATTCCCAATTTCCAATACCCGATGAGGGTGACGGCTAATATATTAATACATTAGAAACGCAAAAAGCATCCCGATGCCGAGTAGAAGTATGGCGGCTGATTCTAGTTCATTCATCGCATTATGGTAGCCCTTCGACTTTTCCGAGTCAAACTCGGCTTCCCTGCCTGCCGGTAGGCAGGGCTCGGGGAATAAAATTTTTATCCGTCGAGCCTGCCTGCCGGTAGGCATGGCCTGTCGAGACGCTACATTATTAAAATTTAATAATATCGTCAATTCTTAATCCAAGCCGAGCGACTGCGCCGGAAGAAACTTCCAAAACTTTATCTACCGGCTCCGGCGAATAATAAACAGCACGATTCGGATCGTCATCGGGTGGCGCCGCTTCTTGCCAGCCCACGACACGATCGCCTTTTATCCAAATAATATCTATCGGGAATTTCATATCCTTCATCCAAAAACCCTGATAATCGGCGCTATCAAAAATAAAAAGCATGCCGTCGTTTTTTGCGAGAGTTTCCCTATCCGATAGGCCCTGGGCGCGCGTCAAGGGAGTCTCCGCCACATCGATTTCAAAAACCTCTCCTCCAACACTTAGCGAACGGCGCGAGGAATCGGTATCAAACCATCTTGGCATAGCATTAAAAATAAAAAAACTTCCGATTAAGAAAACTGTCAGCAAACTACCGATAAGGAGATGCTGGCGCATGTATACATATTACCCCACACGCCGTCCCATCTCAATATATCCTTTTCAAGGGGAAGACTTATGTGTGATCACGGATATGAAACGCTACCACTCCGAAAGCGACGGAAACATTTAAGGATTCTTTTTTGCCGCTCATCGGGATCTCTAAAATAATATCGGCTTGTTTTAAAATACCAGATGGAAGACCGCGGACTTCATTACCCAAGATAAGAGCAATTTTTTTATTTTTAGGCGGGCTCCATTTGTGGTACGGCACGGCTTTTTTGGCCAATTCGAGCGCCACGATTTTATAACTTTCTTTTCTTAATTTGGCGATAAGCGATTTGCTCTTAGCCATAAGCAGGTGCTCCCACGGCACATATTTTTCCGCGCCCAAAGATAACTTCGTCAATTGCGAGCGCGGACTCCCGAAAATATCCCGAGGCGTAGGGGTGATGCCGAGCAAATATATTTTTTCCACGCCCGCGCCGTCGGCAGTCCGAAAAATGGAACCGACATTGGCCAGACTACGGATATTATAAAGAATAGCAACCATGTATTATGAATCATTCAATATCTGCCATAAAATATCAAGAAAAAATAAAAACCGCTACTTTGCGAGCGGTCGGAGTTAGGCGATATCACCCCAATATTCTAAAATTGCCGGATTACACATTGTGGGATTTTCGCGCTTTTTCCATTTGCCGAAACAACTGCTAGCACCACCGAGATTTCCGGCGTTATAACAAAAAATCAGACCCCGATCGCTGACATAAAAAACCGACTCGCTTAAACCGAATCTGCGACCACAGCCGTCGCAGCAATTCTTCCTCCCGAAATAGCACAGTTCGTTCTGCTTGCGCTCGCCGAACTTAACCACGCCGGTAAAGATCATGGCCCTGTCCCATTCCGGAGTCTTATCGCGCCGAATCTTGTTCCAAACCAGATGACATTTCTTGACGCGCTCGCCCGGCTGAATGGGCTCGCGCTCCATATAACAAAAAACGAATTCGCTGACTTTATCGAGATAGATCAGGTCGCCGGGCACGAAAATATGCCCGCAAATACGACAACTTCTTTCTGGGCCATGATAGTGGCCATTGTCACGATGGCGGTCGTCGTTCTCTTCTGAAGTAGGCATTGCGATCTCCGTCAGACCAAGACTAACCAAAGAACTTATTTTATCATAACACGGTTGATGACCGCGGGGGTGCTTGGCCTATCATGCGCATCACGAGAGACCAAGCTAATCTTATCGGCTACCTCCTGGCCGGAGATGACTTTGCCAAAAATTGTGTAGTTGTGCGGCAACGGCACATTGCTAACCATTATAAAAAACTGACTGCCGTTGGTGTCGGGACCGGAGTTCGCCATAGCCAAGACTCCCTTGCCGTAACCGGCGCGATAAGAAGGCGTATTTGGATCCAGCTCATCCTCGAAAGCATAACCGGGGCCGCCCGTGCCGCAGATTTGAACCAGATTTTCATCGCTGTCTTTATAGCTAGAACCCTCCGACCGGCCGCAATACGGATCGCCGCCCTGAATCATAAAACCCGGGATAACCCGATGAAACGAAAGTCCGTCATAAAAACCCTTTTGAGCCAGACTGATAAAATTTGCGACTGCTTTAGGCGCATCGCCGGCATAGAATTCTACGATTATATTACCAAATGAAGTTTCTAGGGTAGAGGTGAGATTAGCCATATTTTTATTGTTATCAGCCGAAGCTTGGTCCCGGCCGTAAATACTAAACACGACATAACCGGCCGCGACTATAATTATTAAGACTAGCCAAACTGTTATTATCTTCTTCATGAAGAATATCCCCCACCCTCCCCTCCCCCTTTTACTAAAGGGGGCGGATCGGAGAGGAAAATTTTTTATGCGATCTCGCTAAAATAGAAATCTCGGCTTTCGTATCTCAAACGATCAATTTCCGCCGGTCCGCCCAAAAGAAGCGTCCCTAGAAGAATTGCGAAAACGGACAGCGCTAAAAAGAATACAACCTTATCCATACTTATAGACTAGTATAGCATACTGTGATAGGTTAGAGCAAGGTCATTTTAGGAGCAATATCGTGCCCGACCTCCCCGAATACTGGACGGAAAAAGACAAGCAAAATGCAGAGCTCGCTCAAACCTATGGAGATCTTTCTGTAGTCGCTCAAGGAGTCGCGGTCAGAATACCTCAACCACTAGTGATGGTCTGCGGACCCATCTCTACGGGCGGACTGGGAAGCATCGAACAAAACATGGTGCGATTTAGAAAAATGATTGATTTTGTAAAGTCTTTGGGCGAAAATGTTTTTGACCAACTGCCTTTTGAGCCTTACCTTTGGAGAATAATCCGCGGGCCGAACGATCACGGGGGCTTCCATCTGCTCGAGGATTTCTATCAGCCATTGTTCGAAAGATATTTCAGTGGCCTTTACTTTATCCCCGACTGGGAAAGTTCAGCCGGAACTTGTTGGGAAAGAGGGATGGCGATATTACTAAAGAAAAAAATTAGAGATTTACAAGTTTACTCGGGATAAAACTAACCCCGTTAGAAGCAATTACTTCTAACGGGGTTTCTATATATTTAAAGACCCAGATAATCGACGGCAGTTCTAAAACCATCAAATGAGGACGAGAAGATGGCGTAATCACCTATGACGCCGTAGTTAAATGAAGCCCCCGGTTCCGAAAAAGCGGCGTAGCGGACAGGCACGCCCCGATATGGCCCGGTCTTGAAACCGCCGGAGACACCCGGTTCGGCTATATAAAAAGATCTCACATCACTGCTTTCTAAAGTGGCGAAGATTCTTTCGGCATCAGACGGAGAAGCTCCCGACCGGAGGCGAGCCACATAACCCGGCCACACGCCTTTGTCATTGTAGTAAAAGAAGGCGGTGAAATCCTCTTCAACCACCGACGAAACATCGGCGGGGCTAAGCGATGGAGCAAGCGTGGAAATATATTTACTCCACGAAACTTGTCCATTTGCGTCCGAAATAGCTACCTCTTTTAGAGTTCCCATCGAAGCCGAATTTTGAGCCTCGGCTTGCAGAGCGAGGATGATATCCTGAATGGACAAACTACCCATGGTCACCGCCGCGTTCAAAGACGCCGGAGTGACAAATAACGACTGGTGCGAGAGTTGCGCGACTTCTTCAAGCTGGGAAATAGACGCCTCGCCGATAGGCGCGCCGAGCTCGGGCGCCGGAAACAAGATAGGATAAATCACATAGTATCCGAGGAAGCCGATGCCAGCCACAACAGCTAATACGCCGAGTGGTTTTAGGATTTTCTTGATGCTTCCTCCGGCTGGTCTTTGTCCGGAGACTCCCTCCCCCATCAGCTGACTCACTGTTTCCGGAGCAAAAGACTTGGGCGCGTCATGGCCAATATCTTCAAGACGAATAGTTTTTGGTGCCGGAGAAACTCCACCGCTGGCTTTTAGCGAGGAGATATCTGATTCGAGCGTTCTGATATTTACTTCCGGACGAGGCGGAGGCGGGACCCTCTGGGGTTCAGATAGCCGCGGCGACATAATCGGCGCGCTAGGACGCACAAAGGATTCGCTAGTTTGGCCAAGAATCTTCGGGGCGATCGGCGGAGGAGGCGGAACAAACGGCCGACTGCTTTCACGCGGAATTACCGGCGGTGGAATCGGAGACGAAACCGGAAGCCGAGGAGGCATCGGTGGAGGCACGGGCGGAGCTAGTGGCGCGGGCCGGACGGGTTGTCCGGACGAAAGCGCGCCCGTTGATAATGGATTTTTTAAATTTGGCTGCTGTTGATCGTCCATATTTTTTAGCAAGATTTTATAATACTTTAATTATAACACTAACGGTCTTACGGCTTGTGGATAAAATCAAAAGCCCCGACAACAGGGTCGGAGCTTGATGGTTTAAACTGATTTCTTTCTTTTGTTTTTAGTAGGACGGGGGGTCGACTGAGACACGCGTCTCTGAATATGCCAATCGCTTTTGGCGGCATCCCACCAAAGCATCAAGTGAGTGGTGCGGCCATTGATGCCACATTCATAAAACTCGCCGAGTCTAAGACGGTGAACCTGCGCCTTCATTGTAGTATCGCGAGGCAGACACATCTCCGCGCAAGCGATCGCCGCATTTTCTGTTAGGAAAACACCGCGTACATCTCTCATCGTCTTGTCTTCATGATCAGCAAAAGGCCCGACAAAAACCATAAAGATTTTCGAAGAAGAATCCATGCCACCACCTCATAAAAAACTGATTGTATCAGGCTTCTTGTATTATAGGACATTTGACTGTCTTTGTCAAAGAGGTGTACTCGTCCACAACATATGAGACTGTTTTGGCGTTAGCTTGTTGCAAATATACCGTAGTGGGGAAATTAAGCCAATCGACCAATGTGGCCTCCTCGTGTTGTACCAGAGCAACCATTCCATGAGTTGGCGATTGAACTCTTCAATATCATGCGCCAGGAGATTCCGATGCGTTGAGATAAACGCCTCGGACAAGGTGCGATTGAATCGCTCCACCTCGGCATTCATCTTGGGTGAGCGCGGATAGATGTGAAAATGCACGATGCCGGCGTCATCACAGAAAGACTGGAAATGATCCGCAAACTCACTCCCGTTGTCGGTTTGCACATGCGTGAGTGATACCGGAGCGACATCCTTGAATGTCCGCATGAAGTCCGCGGCGTGGCTGGAGGCATGAGAAGCGTACGCGTACGCGAAGGCGAACTCGCTCTCAAGATCAATGGCGGTTAGGATATACCTCTTGACGCCATCTTTGAAGCGGATGATGGTGTCGGCTTTGACCAACGCGCCCTCATGCCCCTTGCTACGCAGTTTTGGCTTGGATTTGCTGGGTTTGCGCTCCATGAGCTTGCCGGTCTTCCCATTGAGCGTGAGACGCACCGGATCGGGAAGCTTGCCCTGCTTTTTCATGTCGGCAATCATGCGGCCGACGGTGGAGTCAGCATAGTCGGCAATATGATCATCACGGAGGAGTTGCGCAATCTTCTCTTTGCCGACACGCTCTTGAGAGCGCTCCGCGATAATGAGGTCTTCAACTGCTTGCGGGATGTCTCGTTTTCGTCTTGTCTTTGGCGCCGTGCTTTGAGGCACAAGCGCTGCAAGCTTGCCACCACCTTCATCGAGTAGTTTTTGCCATCGGAAGAGCGTGGGGCGAGAGACGTTAAATGCTTCTTTCGTGGCCGCGTCTCCGTGCTTTTTCCAGAATGTGAGGATGCGGGCACGCTCTTCTGCTTGTGGGGTAATCATATCCCTGAAGCGTATCGCTTCCTCCCAGCCACTCACAATACCTCTTGTCCCCGTGGTTTTGTTATGTATTCTCATGACTTTTCAGTTTGCTGAAAAGTCTCATATGTATCTGAACTTGTGCATTCAGCTCTCAGTTGTCAAACAAGTCTCTACCTCTGTCGTCCTGAGGTAACCCGAAGGATCATAGGATTCTTCGCGAGCTCGCTCAGGATGACAATACAGAACGCGTTTAAATGTCCAGTATCTTTCCGATCGGAAAGATACTGGACAAAACGAAAAGGACGTAATCCATCTTGCAATGATGGGAATCAGGTTCTATTCCCCACCTTAAAAGAAGAAAGCCCCGAAAACATTAAGTTTTAAGGGCTTGGGATTTTTTGGGGGGGGGCCGTTTCCAGCCGTCTGTGCAATAAGAAAGCCGACGACTCCCCCGGGAGTTTACGCCGGATGAACGATGACGGAGTTGTAGGCACCGCAGGCAGGATTCCCGCAGTGGTAGTGACGCACCTCCATATTCGTTCCTTCGCCCAGGATATTCACGAGGACAAAATGTGACAGCTGACACATATGGCAGAGCCGTTCGTTTTCAATCATTCTAGCAATCATAGAGATTACTTCAGCGCGGCGGAAATCTTCGTCCGGCCATTTTAGAGGCGTATTGCCCCATTCCGAGACGAGCTCGCGATGAAGCGCGAAGACGTCGCCAGGACTGGACTTCACGAGATGCAGGATATGGTCACGAACAGCCACCTCTACGATTGGGGTCGGATCTCCGAGATAAATCTTGATCACTTTTCTTGTTTCCCCGACAAAATCTCGCATTGCCGTACTCCCCCAAAAGGGCCGTCAAGAACTGATTAGATCATAATTTATTTCTAGCATGTTGTCAAATAAGTCCGCTGAGGAGTGGAAAAGGAGAGTGTCTTATTCCTCCTTTCGTAAAGGAGGTGGCGAGTCTACGAGCCGGAGGATTTTTAAAAAAAAGAGTAAAATCCCTCCCGCCAAGGCGCGAACTTCCTTTAGGAAAGGGAGAACGATTTGAGTCGTTTGAAGAATCCCCCACCTACTCTCCCCCTTGACTACAAGAAGGAGGAAAATAAGAAAAAACAAAAAGCCCCTTAAAACTTTTTTCAAGTTTCAGGGGGCAAGCCTGCCTGCCGGTAGGCAGGGGTTCAAGAAGAATCAAATTCTCCAGTATTCAGTATCTATTTGGAAACTTTCCGGGAGGAGGCCAAGGCGAGATTGTCGCTCCGAAGGCCGTCAAGCCAGTAGCTGACATCCAGCCGACCAAAGCAGAAGCTGACATCGACGCGGTCGCCGTGTGAGGAAAGCGCGGATGTGCGCGCCCAAATATTAGAGAATAGCTCTTCGTTGCTCGCAAGCCTATAAAGGGCCACCGCATAAACCAATTCGCAAGCGGGAGGGACTTCTTCGTCATCTCCGAGTTGGGCCCTCTGTTCGTCGTAATTCTTGCCTGCAGAGTCAGGCACGATAGTTTTTCGGATCAACCGCCAACCCGCACGACATTTTTCTTTGGCGAAGTCTTGATCGGTATACCAGTCTTGATCCCAGAAAATCTCCACCGGAATCAACGCCCGAATTTCCATGATAGATAGCGCAGGCATCGGGACAAGGATGTGGGTGTCTTGGCACTGCTCGAGGACTTCACCGGAATATGGAATTCCTTCATCCAAAACCTTGTGATCACTCTCGCTGAATTTCATACCAAGGCATTTTTCCGCTTCTTCGAGACTAATGAAGTTCGAACCCATAATCATACTAAGAGCGACAAATTCGATTTCGGAATTACTGGGTGGCCAATTTCGAATCAGCTGATCGGCGAGCGTATCCTTGCGAATAGACTCGCTTCGGATAAACTTGTTGTCTCCCTCTCGTCGCAAAGCATCCAGATTCTTTTGCGCTTGCCAATCATGATAGACCGCAAGACCTAGAGGAGCTATAGCGGTATAACAACAGAGCAGGATAAGCAGACCTTTGCTGAAAGAAGAATTCGGGACTGGCTTCAATTTATTCAAGATGATTTCGTTCACGATAGATGAACCGTGACGAGCGTCAACAGACGCCCACTTGAAAGAACCGGGCTCGAACATGGCAAACCACCTTTCCGAAAATGGAGTTTCCAGAACTGGGAAGGAACTATGGCTAGGATAGCATGATATTTAGAGAGATGCAAGTCTGTGTACTCGTCCATAACATATGAGACTGTTTCGGCGTTAGCTTGTTGCAAATATACCGCAATGGAGAACAAAGGCCAATCGACCAGTGTGGCCTTCGTGTGTTGTACCAAAGCAGCCAATCTAT
>Ga0209514_10003900_pt1 | contig 20710 bp, 19 predicted proteins | sample Subgrocontami58m_FD_187452 | JGI IMG/M metagenome (GOLD analysis project Ga0209514, IMG submission 187452) | Subsurface groundwater microbial communities from S. Glens Falls, New York, USA - GMW37 contaminated, 5.8 m (SPAdes) (version 3) | ecosystem: Environmental > Aquatic > Deep subsurface >...
ACTCTCGAACACGGACGCTTTCCCGCCTCCGGCAATTGGATTATCCCTTCCCGATGCAATCTCAAAAGAACTACACGGCAACTCGCATCTTTCAGTCTCCCATTCGGACCCCGCCACTCCAGGGTTTCGCATATCTGCCGGGATAATTGTGTCCTGGATTTTTGCCAGTTTTCTGCTACTATATCTCGTATCTTACTTATACTTTCACCCGATATCTCTTTCCCGCATATCTTCATGCGGGGATGGTACCTGATTAGACCCATCGTGTCCAGTTAAAAATGTGGGACATGATAAGCAGCCTTATGGTAGGACAAGCGTCCCCGCTTGTCATCATAATGTCAGGCGCGGACGCCTGACCTACCATGGGTTAATGACGGTCTTATCTGAATCCTGTCCTCGACCCGGATCGGGGATGGGCTTTAGCCCTGAGAGTGCCTGATCTTTAAAGTGTCGGACAACAAACTCGTTCATGTTATTTTGAATAAACTCCTATACTAAATTGTTACAAAATGAACAGGTAAAAACCCGGCCTTTGCTGGATAAGGCAAGGGACGGGTGACGAATGCCAAGCGACGAGTGACGGGTGACGTTTTTTCTTGTCACACGTCACACGCCGCTTTGCAAGCAATACCCGCAAGGCTAAAGCCTCGCCCTACATTTCACTTCTGACCTCTGCGGGTTCGAGCTATGTGTAGGGTGGATTAAGGCGTTGGTTTTTACGCCGAATCCACCAATAATATTTCCGGGCGTTGTGACTGTTCAACTGGGTATCGCTTGTTCAAACCCCAAGGTTCAGGTTGCAAACCTGAACCCGCTGAAGGGGTGTGTATGCGGTTTTCAAAAAACTAAATTGTTACGTATTTTTTAAACCATAAGGAAACAGACATGGAAAACACAATGCAAGGTATGGATTTTGACAAAATAAGTTCATCCGAAAGAAAATATGAGCAGCTCTGCAAGATGGTCTTTTCATCAATACCATCGTCCATTCTGATGTTTGACCGTAACCTTCGCGTGCTCGTCGCCAACAAGAACTTTCTGGAAAAATCACGCCGAACCGAATACGAAACCATCGGAAAGCACGTTGATGAAATATTTCCCACCGCCATCCTGCAATACACCCGTCTTTCGGAAAGGATACGGGCTGTGTTTGATACAGGGATAGGAGACCGGGGACGGGAGATGTATTACCGCTCGCCGGGTCTGACATCAAGGGTCTATTATTATAATTTGATACCGCTTATAGACGACCAGGGAGGCGCCGAGAACGTCATGCTCATCATGGACGACATTACCCAGCAGGTGAGTCTGCGCGAAAAGGTCAGGCAGACCGAACGGCATCTGGCCAGCGTGGCGGAGAGCGCAAACGATATCATTGTCTCGCTGGATCCAAAGGGGATGGTATTGACCTGGAACAGCGCCGCCGAGCGGATTTCCGGCTACCGGGAGCGGGAAATCCTCAGCAAACCCCTTGCGGCAATCTGCATGGATGCGCAAAAGACGCTGCTGAGTTCCATCATTGCAGACCTTTCGAGAGGCAAGCCGGTAAAGCACGTTGAACTGGGGCTCAAGACAAAGACGGGGAAAATCATCCCCGTTTCCTGGAGCTTTGCGTTGATGCGGGACGACGCCCAGATAGTCGCCGGCATCGTTGGTGTTGGACAAGACCTGTCCGAGCGGCGCGAATTGGAGGCGCAATTGTTTCATTCGGCAAAGCTGGCCTCTCTGGGGGTGATGGCGGGCGGAATTGCGCATGAGATTAGGAATCCGCTGGGCATTAGTTCGGCGGCGGTGCAGCTCATGCTGGAATATCCGGAAAATGAAGTACTCCGGAAGGAATGCGCCCAGAAAGTGTATTCCGGCATCAAGCGCGCCTCCCAGATCATTGAGGAATTGCTGAAGTTCTCAAGGCCGTCGGAGGGGCGCTTTGAGCCTGTAAACATCAACGACACCATCCTGGAAACCCTGACGCTGATTGAAAAGCAACTGATGCTGATGCGCATTGACGTCAAAAGACACCTGGCCGCCGGTCTTCCGGTGCTGAAGGTGGAAAAGAATTTATTGAAGCAGGCATTTCTCAATATGCTCCTGAATGCGGCCAATGCCATGCCTGACGGGGGAGACCTGACGATAACGACCGCATTTGACGGAAAGGATAACGTGCTGATTGTCTTTCACGACACCGGCTGCGGCATCCCTTCTGAAAATATTGACAAAATATTTGACCCCTTTTTTACCACCATGCCCGTTGGCAAGGGCACCGGACTCGGCCTGTCAATCACCTACAGCATTATCAGGCATCATGAAGGCGCCATCTACGTGGAAAGCGCAGAAGGTAAAGGAACGGCCTTTACCATTAAATTGCCGGTGAAGAAGGCGTGAAGTAAATATGTTAGATTTACAATTTTGGATTTTGGAGACCCCCTCGGCGGAAATTGATTGCGGAATGCGGATTGTGGAAGGCGGAATCCGTAGCGTCGGTGCTGTCCCCCGCTGGCTGGGGTAGGGGGTGGAAATCCCTCGCCTCGGGCGGGTTCAGGTTTGTAACCTGAACCTTGTAGTTTGATTAAGCGATACCCGGTTGAACAGTCACAACGCCCGGAAATACATAAACCTCCAGGTTCAAGTTGCAAACTTGAACCCGCAGCGGGGCTGAAGGGTGAAGGATGGAAATTGATTGAGGAATGCGGAATCCGCAATCCGAAATCGCAATGTGTATTTCTTCCCAAAAAGAAAGGAAACGGTAATGTCAGAAAAACCACGGGTGCTTATTGTAGACGACGAAGTGGACATGTGCTGGGCATTGGAAAACATACTGATGCTGGAAGGCTGCAAGACGCACACCGCTACCAGCGGACAGGGGGGACTGGACTTGATCAGAAATCTGCACTCGCACATCAGCCTCCTCTTTCTGGATGCAAAACTACCCGACATTGACGGCCTGGAGTTCGCCGATTTCGTCAGGCAAAACTACCCGAAGATAAAAATTATCATCATCACCGGCTATTATTACCGCGACAGCGACGCCGTCCAGCAGGCCCTTGCCAATAATCTCTTCGATGGTTTTATCGGCAAGCCCTTTAACATTTCAGAAATACGCTCGGCGCTGAAGATTGTTCCACCTCAATAAAATCTGGTATAATGCGATTGTCATTTAAATTAGGTTGGGGTTTTAAAAGACAAACCCCCAACGACTTTTTTATGTGAATTTGTAAAATCACGTAGGATGGGTGAAGCGATAGCGCACCCATCAATAAAAAAACACACAGCAAACGATGGGTCTGCTTTGCTTGACCCATCCTACACGACTTTTCCCCCCGTGAGCGGGAGGATTATGGGGGGGGGAATTGAAATTCCTTGTTCAACCCGCAAGCGCGGCGCTGTGGGTAATCGCCGGCGAAACAGAAAAGAGGTAACAATTTGGTTTTTGAAAAATCCGCACAAAACGGAATACGTGGCGTGGGTGGCGCATCCCCCGTAATTGGTCTCTGTAGCGCAGGCTTCCAGCCTGCAATCCACCAAAATGCAGGCAAGATGCCTGCGCTACCTTGTTCAAAAAGCTAAAGTGTTACGAAAACATCCGATATGAAAATTCTTATTATTGTTAAAATTCCGGACGACAGGACACTCATTGCCCTGGCATTAAGAAAGGCGTTCCCCGACGCCGAATTTATAGAGGTTGCAGAACGCAGGGATTTTGACCTGCTGCTCAGGCGCAGGTACTTTGACCTGGTAGTCGCCGAACTGGATAATCCGTGGTTCAGCGGACGGGAAATATGCCTGCAAACCCGCGTCCAGGATCCCTATTTGCCCGTGATTATCCTGGTAGATACGGTTACCGAAGAAGCGCTCTTGTGCGTGAAATCCGGCCTGTGTGACTTTGTCGCCAGGAAGGAAATCGCATACCTGCCGGTACTGGCGGCCAAGAGCATCGAAAATGCGAAGGCGCATAAGGAATACAGCAAAACCATTTATAACTTGCGAATATCTGACGAGCGGTTTAACGCCTTCTTTAACAGCGGCCCGGTCGTGTCTTTTATGAAGGATGAAAACGGGCGTTATGTTTATCTGAACGAACAGTGCAGGGAATTCCTCCAGAAGTCCTCGTATGACATCCTGGGGAAGACCATATTTGACCTGTATCCTTCAGACGTTGCAGCGCAGATACATGCGCATGACAGGGAAGTCCTTTCCACGGGCAAAATCATCGAATTATATGAAACCGTTCCCGATGCGGATGGTATTCAGCGTTATTGGTGGGTTTTCAAATTCCCGGTGAAGGTGTCCACCGGCCAGTGTTACATCGGCGGCATTGCCCTCGATGTCACGAAACGCAAACAGGGAGAAATCCGCCAGGCGGCGCAGTTTGCGCTGACCCGTATTTTTTCAGAGGCGGTTGCCTTCCATGACGCATTGCCGGAAATCCTCAAGACCATTTGCGAAGGGTTCGGGTGGGAACTTGGCGAGTTGTGGCGCGTAGACCGCGACGCCAGCGTGCTGAGACTGGAAAGCATGTGGTACGCGCCGTCTCTGGACGCGTCAGAGTTTGAAAAGGTCAGTCGCGCGACTACCTTTCCTCCAGGCATAGGTCTGCCGGGGCGTGTCTGGGCAAGCATGCGGCCTGCGGTATGGATAACGGACGTTGTTACGGACGACAACTTTCCCCGCGCCCCAGTGGCGTGCCGTGTTGGTCTTCACGGGGCCGTTGCCTTTCCGCTCATAAAGGGGAGCGAACTGGTGGGCGTCATGTGTTTTTTCAGCAGGCGGGTTCGTCCGCACGAAGATGAAATGTTTGATATTATGGCCGATATTGGCATACGCATCGGCTCGTTCATCACCCGAAAACTTGCGGAGGAGTCGCTGAACGAACGAATGCGCCTGGCGACCCTCGGCGCGGTGGTGGGCTATGCCCTGGCGCAGAAGGGCAGTTTGCGGCATATATTACAAACCTGCGCCGATGCGCTGGTGCGAAATCTGGACGTGGCGTTTGCGCGCATCTGGACGCTCAACAGGGAAGCGGATATCCTGGAACTACAGTGCAGCGCGGGGATTTACACCCACATTGACGGTCCGCATAGCAGGATTCCGGTTGGCATGTACAAAATAGGCCTTATCGCAGAGGAACGCAAGCCGCATCTGACCAATAAAGTTATCGGCGATCCGCGGGTGCATAATCAGGACTGGGCGCGGCAAACGGGCATGGTTGCCTTTGCCGGTTATCCGCTGATGATCGAAGACCGTATCGTGGGCGTTATGGCCATGTTTTCCACGAAGCAAATCACCGAAACGGCTTTTAAGGCGCTGGCGTCTGTGTCTGATATGATCGCCCTGGGTATTGAACGCAAGCAGACGGAGGAAAAATTAGAAAGATACGGAAAATTATTTTCAGAAACAAACGACCTTGCCTATATCTGCGATTCCCAAGGCAATATTTTATTCGTAAATAATGTATTTGAGAAACTGACGGGTCACAAGCCCGAGGCGTTTTTCGGAAAATCATTTGCCCTGCTTTTCGATGAGGGGGATATGAAGAAGGCAATGGACGCCTACTCCATGACGATGCGCGGGGAAAGCCCTGAATACGAACTCAATTTTAAGGACACCGGCAAGCGGTGTGAATACAGGAATATTCCGTGGAAAGACGGGACAGGAAACATCATTGGCGTCATGGGCGTGGCAAGGGACATCACGGATCGCAGGCACGCGGAAGAGGAGAAGGAGCGATTGCGTGAGCAGCTTTTCCGCTCCCAGAAGCTGGAATCAGTCGGCGCCCTTGCGGGCGGCGTTGCCCACGACTTCAACAACATGCTTATGGCAATCACGGGATACGGAAGCCTGCTGGAGAGTGAATCGAAGGACGTTACGCTGAAAGACTACGCCCGGAAGGTGCTGAAATCAGCGGAAAAGGCTGCGAACCTGACAAGAGGTCTTCTTGCGTTTAGCAGAAAAGAGCCGAGCGTTCAGGAGCCGGTAAATCTGAACGACCTGGTAAAAGAGGTGAAAGGCCTTCTTTCCCAGGTTATTCCTGAAGATATTAAACTAACGGTGTCGCTCACGGAGAAATGCTGCGTGGCGATGGCGAACAGCGGTCAGATAGAGCAGGTCTTGATGAACCTTGCCACGAACGCAAGGGACGCCATGCCCGGCGGAGGGGAGTTAACCATCGCTACCGGCGTTGTAGAGATGGACGACGATTTCGTAAAGGCGCATGGTTTTGGCGAAGCGGGTAGGTATGCGCTGATAACGGTTTCGGATACCGGCGCCGGAATGGACGAGAAGACCAGGGAGAGAGTGTTCGAACCGTTCTTTACCACCAAGGAGGTTGGAAAAGGCACGGGGCTTGGGCTTTCAATTGCCTACGGCATCGTCAGGCAGCATAACGGCTACATTGAGGTGGACAGCGCCGTCGGCAGAGGCGCGACCGTCAGGATATATGTCCCGCTTATTGAACTAAAGCCCAGAAAGATGCCGGAGGAAATCCCGTCATTCGCGAAAGGCGGGACAGAGACGATACTGGTTGCCGAGGACGAAGAGAACGTCAGGAGTCTTGTTAAATTGGTGCTGGAAGGGCATGGTTACACGGTCATAGAGGCAACGAATGGAAAAGACGCCGTACATAAATTTATGGAGAACAAAGACAAGGTACACATGGTTTTGCTGGACGTGGTAATGCCGGAGAAGAACGGCATGGAGGCGTATAAAGAGATATTAAAGATATGCCCTGATATGAAGGCCCTTTTTATGAGCGGATATGGCAGAGACATTATTGACAAAAAAATGATTCTTGAAGAAGGACGCCTCATCTCGAAGCCGGTCTTGCCCGCGGAGCTTTTGATAAAGGTCAGGGAGGCGCTTGATAAATAGTAACAATTTGGCTTTTTGAAAAATGTAGCGCCGATCCCTTCCCCGATCCTGGTCGAGGACAAGTGTGGTCGGCTGTATGAAATTACAGGGGGCGGAGAGTAAAGGATGAAGGATGAAGGGTGAAAATTGATTGTGAATTGCGGAATGCGGAATTCGGATTGTGGACGGCGGAATCTGTAGCGCCGATCCCTTAATGTTTCGGTTCAATCGTGGACGATTGAGCCAGCCGAGGAGAAATAAATCCGGAATCCGCAATCCGAAATCGCAATTTGTATTTAACTCCGGGCGGGTTCAGGTTTGTAACCTGAACCTTGTAGTTTGATCAAGCGATATCCGGTTGAACAGTCACAACGCCCGGAAATACATAAACCTTCAGGTTCAAGTTGCAAACTTGAACCCGCAGCGAGCCGAGGAGAAATAAACCCGGAATTCGCAATCCGCAATTTATAGTGGGGTGGGGTGGATTAAGGCGTCGTCTTTTACGCCGAATCCACCAATCTGATCGTAGGGAAAAAAGAAGGTGGATTCGCTTCGCTTAATCCACCCTACTCAACTGAACTTTTTAAGGAACTTTTCGCTGTCTTTTTTGTGAGTGATGGCAAGGATGACGACCTTTTTTGGATGGATTCGATAATAAATTCTAAAATCACCGCTTCGCAGACGATACAGTGGCGGATCAAAGTGTGTTAATCTTTTTATCCTGGTTTTACCAAATGGGAATGGGGATGTCTCTAAATAGGTTTTTATATCAGTTGCAAGCTGGAGGGCTTTATCAACCTCAAGCCTTTCAATATCTTTTTGAGCAGAAGGGCTGAATATGACTTCAAACCTTTTTTGTTCCACGTCGTTTTCCCAGCTTTTTAATCATGGCATCGGCTGTAATCCCACCCTTAATCGTGTATTCTGTATAAGCCTCTTCAATTCTGCTTCTGAAAGCCGGATCATTTTCTATAAGATAATCAGACAAATCTTCCTCTGTAATATGGTGAAGAACGGCAACCGGTTTACCATAAGCGGTAATTATTATGTCTTCATTTTCAGACTCTTTGAGGATGTCCATGGTGCTGTGTTTCAGTTCTTTAATTCCTGCAAAACGCATAGTATCTCCTTTTGCCATCAACTAATGAGTATAAAGTTACACAAAAGTGTAACCATAAATAATGCCGTGTGTCAATGGTAAAAACAAAAGGACTGATTGCGGTTTGCGAAATGCGGATTGTGGAATGCGGAATCCGTAGCGCCGATCCCTTCCCCGAGCCTGGTCGAGGACAAGTGTGGTCGGCTGTATGAAATTACAGGGGGCGGAGAGTAAAGGATGAAGGATGAAAATTGATTGTGGATTGCGGTTTGCGAAATGCGGAATCCGTAGCGCGGGTGCTGTCCCCCGCTGGCGGGGGTAGGGGGTGGAAATCCCCCGCCTCCGGGCGGGTTCAGGTTTGCAACCTGAACCTTGTGGTTTGATCAAGCGATATCCGGTAGAACAGTCACAACGCCCGGAAATACATAAACCTTCAGGTTCAAGTTGCAAACTTGAACCCGCGATGAGTTGCTGGTAGGAGCCAACTCCTGTTGGCGACCGGGGCGCTTGAACCCGCAGCGGGGGGCGACGGGCGACATCTTTCTAACGGCGCTCGTCATGAGATGTCGAACCGGAATCCCTTCTCTTTAAAAAGCATCAGACATGCGTCAACAACACGGGCGTCGTACAGGACTCCCTTGTTCCTGGAAATTTCCTCCAATGCCTTGTCTACGCCAAGCGCGGGGCGATATGGCCGATGATTTGACATGGCCTCAACAACGTCAACTAACGCCAGAATCCGCGCCTCTATAATAATATCGTCGCCTTTCAGCCGCGCAGGATACCCTGAACCGTCCATCCTCTCGTGGTGTTGGAAAACGATGTCAGCCACCGGCCAGGGGAAGTCCAGCCCTTTTAATACCTCATGACTCGTCTGCACGTGTGTTTTGACGATTTCGTACTCGTAATTGCTCAACCGTCCCGGTTTGCTCAGTATTTCTGACGGCACGGCTATTTTGCCGATGTCGTGAAGCAATGCGCTGATGCGGATGCCTTCAGTCTGAGAATCAGAAAGTCCGATCTCCCTTGCTATGGCGCAGGAAAGCAGGGCAACACGTTGTTGATGTCCGGCGGTATACGGGTCTTTTACCTCAGCCATCTTGGCTACGGCCTCAATTGCCCCATTGAGGGTCTTCCGCAGGTTCCCGACGCTGAGTTTCAGTTCTTTTTCCATCATCAGAGATTTCACGCCAACGGCGATGTCAGTTCCCACCTCCGCAAGGAATCCCATCTCCTGAGCACCAAAGGCATACTTCTTATCAGAATATACGCTGAGAACGCCTATTACTTCCCCGTCATGCTTCAGCGGCACGGCCACACTGGAGGCGTATCCCCGTTTCATTGCCTCGTCCCACCAGGGTTCCATAATCGAGTCGTGCTCTATATCCCACATGTCAATGATCTCACCCGTATGGATTGCCATGCCTGCCGGGTCGAGGTGCGACGACGGGTCTTTTAAATTCAGCTTGATAGAAGAGAGAAAACCGTCCTCGAATCCTTTCTGTGTGACGGGTTCTACCTCCAGGGTTTCTTTATCAACGATGCCTATCCACACGAATTTAATGAATCCTGTATTTGTAAGAGAATCGCATATTTTAGAGAACAGCACGGAGTCTTCTCTTACTTTCAATAAGGTCTGGTTTATGTCCCGGATTGACAGGAGAATAACATTCATTTTTTTTAAATCACCCTCTAGCTGTTCCCGCTCGGTACAATCTGAAAACACGCCTTCCGCATATTTCACGCCGTCTTTTTCATACGTTGTCGTTGCGCGATTGTGTATCAGAATCCAGGTCTCGTCTTTTCGTTGTATCCTGTATTCAAGGTCAAATACCCGGTTCTTTTCAAATAATGACTCATACGCGGTTTTCACTCTTTCAATATCTCCCGGATGTATTCTTTCAAACAGGAGCGGGTTGTTCATTCCCTGGAGTTCTACCGGCATATATCCACATATCTTTTCCACCATCGGGCTGATGAAGGTGATACGGCCGGTTTGGTCGGCCGTCCAAACGACAAGGGGTATGTTTTCGATAAGCAAACGATATTTTTCTTTGTCGCGCTCCATCTCCGTCTTCTGCTGTTCCAGGATACGCCTGCTGTCGTTAAGTTTTATTATCATAGTATTTCTGCTTCGCATGAGATTGCCCATCTCTCCGCGTGGTATTTCGCGCAGGGGAATAATTTCCGGTATTGTGCCGCCTTCCATTACAGCGCTATCCGCCCGGATAAGCCTCAGGACAGGCCGGGTGAGACTGAAGGTAATCATGCCGGTGACAAAGAAGACCGCCGGTATCAGTATCCCTATGCCTGCCAGAATCCGTGCCCTTAGTTTTTTGACGGGGATAAATGCCTGTGAGTAATCTATCTCCGCAATAAGTATCCAACCCATCTCCTCGATAATCATAGAAGAGCCAAAGACAGGTATGCCCCTGTAGTCGGGATAATTGGCCATCGTTGTTTCATTTCCCCTCATAGTGAGATGTACGATTTTCGTATCCACAACCTGATTCAGGATCGCATCCTCCAGGAACCGGGATTCGGTAATCATCATTGTATGCCGGTTGACAATATAAACTTCACCCGTTTCGCCAATCCGCATGGATTGCGTTTTGGCGCCCAAGGCAAGCGCCCTTCGCCCCGTTACTATGTCATTTAACGTCGCGGTGTCAATGCGATTGACCAGCACGCCCAGTGATTTATTGCCTGATTTGTCAATAATAGGAGAAGAGACAAACCATGAAACCCGATTTGTTTCCCTGTCGCGGGTAATGTCGCTGATGTACGGGGCCGCCTGGCCGGCGCGATAATAATCCGCATCGGAATGATCGTTGCCAATATGTGGTTCATGGGAAGAGGCGATAACCCGTCCCTGCCCGTCAATAATAAAGGACTCTGTGCACTCTGGGAAGTCAGACAATTTACGTGCAAGATGACGATTCAGTGTTTTGTGTTTGCCTCCCGGCCTGCGATACCCCTTCCTGAGCATGCTTTGCACGAGACCATCTGAGCAAGACATGCTCGTCTGCAATCTTAAATAATTGAGGTATTCGCGCACGTGCGCCTCGGCGCCATTGGCTGCAATATGAATCTGGCTCAGGGATTGCTCATAGATTTCATTCCGTCCGCGATCAAGGGTTATCCATGCGATAACAACAGAGGGCACAACGGAGAGAATAAATAGCGGAACTAAGAAACGGCGAAATAGAGAGGATTTGAATATCATTCGGTGCCTCCGATAGCTGAAAACTAAAATGACAGGCGCTGGTATATTGCCTCAAACGAGGCGATTGTTACAAGGATTAAAGGAAACAATGCCCTATTGACAAACCTCTTAATCACCGCATGAACCATGCCATCGTTGCGGATAATGACCTTACTAAAAATATTTGGCATGTTCAGCAAAAATATTTTTGCCAGCGACACGTAGGGCAAACCTTTCGGTTTGCCTGTGTGCAATAATCGCAAGGCTAAAGCCTCGCCCTACATATCTCTTCCGACTCGTTCGGGTTAGGACAATAAGTTAAGAATAAAAATCATTCGCTGGATGCAGCTTATATTCCTGGAATTTCGTGGGCAAACAGGCGCGGCCTGCCTGTTGAGGTATGTCCCGGCAGTGTCTTCCCTGCGCGCCAAATGAGTGTTTCTTTTCATTCAGGTCATATTTTCTATGGCATTCATTTCATAGTTAGGGCAGCCCTGCCATAGCGTCCATTTCTTTACCATCGCGTTTTACCCTCATGAAATTGTGGCGTCTTAAAAAGACAAACCTGCAACACGCACATTTTAAAGAAGATACAACATATTAAGAAATCGTGTCGAAAATTTTCAGGCGAGGCATGTCTTTAGCTCATGCATATAACAACTAAATTAACTGCACGACGCATGAATACGTGAATATCGTTGAACATACGATGTGTTCTATATCTCATAAAAAATTAACCGTAATGAGGGGGGGTGATAAACATGGCAAAGGTGCAGAAATCCACAGATTCTTCCAGTCTTGCTGAGGTTGTAGACAGGATACTCGACAAGGGTATCGTGATTGACGCTTGGGTAAAGGTGTCGCTGGTAGGTATTGAGTTGCTCTCAATAGAGGCAAGGGTTGTGATCGCATCGGTTGAGACGTATCTGAAGTACGCAGAGGCAATCGGTCTGACGGCAACCGCCGCATCACCGGCTTAGTAAAATGGTTTGCATTTAAAAATAATTTCGTAGCGCGGGCGGTTTATCCCCCGCCACTGCCGGCCACACTTGTCCCCGACACCGATCGGGGAAAGGTTCGGCGCTACAAATAAAGAAAACTAAAAGGAGGGTAAGAACATGGCAAAGGTACAGAAATCCACAGATTCATCCAGTCTTGCTGAGGTTGTTGACAGGATACTCGACAAGGGTATCGTGATTGACGCATGGGTAAAGGTGTCGCTGGTAGGTATTGAGTTGCTCTCAATAGAGGCAAGGGTTGTTATCGCATCAGTTGAAACATATTTGAAATACGCAGAGGCAATTGGTTTGACGGCAACCGCTGCTTCTCCGGCTTAGTATGAATGGGGTCAGGATGGCCGTCGCTGTCAGGGCGACGGTCATCTCTGCTTGGGAGTTCACAATAAAAATCGCAAAAGGGAAGTTCTTTGAAATGCGGTGTCAGGGTATTGCATGCAGCGGAGAGACAGGTTTGAAGCCTGCCTCTCCTGCATGACAAATTATTCCTGTTGCGGGTGTTTTTTACAAGAAAGGAGCGGGTTATGGGGAAGTTTACCGATGAAATGTCGAGACTTGCAGATGAAATCCAGACCATGGGCGATGCCCGTGAAGATTTTATTAGGGGAATTCAAAATGCGGTTAAAAAAGAGGTAGAGGGGACAAGGCAGTTTCTCCTGAATTTCAGAAATGACATGAGCGGCGCGCGTGAAGCCTTTTTCGGGAAGAAGTCCTTTCTCAAAAAATAGCGGGGCCATATCAAATGTGCGCATCAGACAATAACAAACTGGAAACTATAGCCAAAGAGCTAAGGAAGACAACCGTGACGTTGTGGGTTGTCCTGGGGGTATGTGTATGGCTAACCGCTTTACTCATTCACAAGACAAGCGACCTTTCAGGCCTGGTCGAAAAGATCGGCTCGCTAAAAGTGGAGAGATTGCAAAGGTGACAGGTGTGGGGCAAGAAGCTGGAAGTCGGACTCAAGAAGCTAGAGGCAAGAAGTTAGAAGCAGGAGGCAGGAAGGTGCACATTCCGCATCTTGTATCTTGCTTCTGGCCCCTTGCTTCTTGCTTCTCGTCGAATACAAATTACATACATAGCGCTTAAAGGAGATACGCGAATGAATACAGCCGTAATGGAAACTTTTCAGCAGCCTCACGCACAGGATGTAAGCTTGGAGCCGAGCAGCGGCTTTGCGGTTACTTCGCATATAGAGGAGATTGTCGAATCAGCACTTGCATATCTGCATGCGGGTTATCCTGTTCACTTCTCAGGCCCTGCGGGCACTGGCAAGACGACCCTTGCATTCCACGTCGCATCAAGGCTTGGTAAACCCGTGACGCTGATTCATGGCGACGATGAGTTCAAGACCTCTGACCTTATCGGTAAACACGACGGATACCGGAAGAGAAAACTCTATGACAATTTCATCCATTCCGTGGTAAAGTCGGAAGAGGAAATGCAGACCATCTGGGCGGACAACCGTCTTACCAGCGCGTGCAAAAATGGTCACGTGCTTATTTATGACGAATTCAACCGCTCAAAGCCGGAGGCAAACAACGTCCTGCTCAGCGTCCTCCAGGAAGGGATACTGAGCGCCCCGAAACGGAGCAGGTACGGCAGCGGACATCTCGAGGTGCATCCGGATTTCCGCGCCATCTTTACCTCAAACCCCGAAGAGTATGCGGGCACCCACAAGGCGCAGGACGCGCTGATAGACCGTCTTGTAACGATACAGGTTCATCACTTTGACCGGGAAACCGAGATCGAGATCGTGACGGCGCGGTCGGGCATTCAGCGTGTAGACGCGGAAATAATTATTGATATCATCAGGAAGCTGAGAAATATGGGGGTAAATAACCACCGCCCCAGCATTCGTGCGGGAATAATGATTGCGAGGATACTTGCTTACCGGGGTGGACGAGCCGCGTGGGGCGATCCTGTGTTCCGCCGCATCTGCCAGGACGTGTTGAATACCAACACGATCAAGATTACCCGCGACGGGAAGACCCTTATGCAGGAAAAGATTTCGGATATAATACAAAAGGTCTGCCGGAATATAAAGAACACGGAAGAATTGTCCTTCGTGCCGGAAGCATGTTGCAACTCAGCAGCCAAATGAATAAAGGAGCAAGGCCAACAATGAAAACGCCCATGAAACGAAAAACGGTGACTGATATAAAGACACACGCAGGCAAGGTGGACAGGACTTTCCTGCCCCACAAGGCATTTATGCGGATATCCTGTCTTGAGATGGAAAAGGCGCATCGTGTGCGGGAAATGGAAAATGCGCGGCGGCGCATCGAGGCGATTCAGAAACGCCTGAAAGAGATTGACGATGAAACCGACGGCCTTATGAAGCGCATCAAGACAAACACAAAAGAGGGCGGCGGCTCAGATAAAAAAACAACAGACGGCGGCAAAGGACTCGTGCTCAGGTATTAACAAGTAGGATGGGTTAAGTAAGGCGAACCCATCAACACATTCTCGAATGAAAGCCTGAATGCAGGATTTCTCATAAGGAGTTTGAACAATGAAAATAAATTGTCTTATATGCGGTCACAATTTCGAATTAAACGACGCCTATGATGATTACGAAGGGGACGTCAAGTGCTGGGTTTGCGGGGGCGTCCTTGAAATCAGGATGCTCGAAGGAAAGGTGAAATCCCTGAAGCACGCCAGTGCGCCGCGCATGGCTTCTGAAGAAACCAGGATCGCATAGAGCAATACGCATGACGAGTGACAGGCGACGAGTGGCGAAAGATACGTCACGCGTCGCTCGCCACACGCCCTTATTGCGGGTTCAGGTTTGCAACCTGAACCTGAAGGTTTCTGTGTCTATAGGCGCTATGATTGTTCAAGCACGTATTGCCCAATCAAACCACAGGGAACCCGCAATGAGTCGGGAGGAAACTCCTGACTGCAAGGAAATCAAACGAAGTGATATTCCGAAAAACCGTATTTGGTAGGAGCCGTCTCCCGACGGCGATTGTGGGTGCACGACAGCACGCAAGCGTCCGATCGCCAACAGGAGTTGGCTCCTACCCAATACGTTGAAATTTTTATGCGTTAAACTAACACAGACAGGAGATTCGTTATGTCAGGCAAAGGAAAATATATTTACGGTTTCACCAGAAGCGACGCCCCGCTCCGTTTAGCCGTAAGCGGTCTCGATGGGAAGCCCATACTCGCCGTATCAGATAATGGTGTTGCCGCCGTTGTCAGTGACGAACCGAGCGGCAAGCTTCGTCCGGAACGGAAAAATCTGAGCGCCCACAATACGGTCATAAAGGAAATCATGAAGACAGCGACTATCCTGCCGGTATCTTTTGGCGTTGTGGCGGACAGTGATGCAGGCATTAAAAAGATATTGAAGTTAAACCACGATAGCTTTGTGCGTCAGTTAAAAAGGCTGGAGGGCAAGGTTGAGATGGGTTTGAAAATTGTCTGGGACGTCGAGAATATCTTTGAGTTCATGGTCAAGAAGCATCGCACCCTGGAACTTTTCAGGGACAACATATTTTTGAAGCCGACCGGCGCCACGCATGAGGAAAAGCTGGAATTGGGAAGGATGTTTGAAACCGTTCTGAATCAGGACAAAGAAAAGCATCAGGAGACAGTAAAGGGCATCTTGAATGACTATTGCTGCGAAATAAAGGCGAGCGCGGTCAGGGACGAGAAAACGGTAATGAAGCTGGCATGTCTCGTGGAAAAGGCAAAACTGGAGCAGTTTGAAAAGGGCGTCTTTGAGGCGGCAAAGGAATTCGATGACAGTTATGCCTTTGATTTTAACGGCCCCTGGGCGCCGCACAATTTTGTGGACATAAGGCTGAAGACGGCGTGAATGTGAAGAAATCTCAAAGCTCAAAGCTGAAAGCTCAAAGCAAGAAGCAAGACTTCCTGTTTCTAGCCTCTGCTTTCTAGCTTTCAGCCTCGAGCTTTTAGCTTTCAGCTTTTAGCTTTCCGCTTCTCGCCCCTTCTATACATTGAAACAACAAACGAGGTGTATATGTTTTTAATTGACGACATCCTGCTTTCACCGGCAAGGGGACTGTTTTATATTTTTAAACAGATTCATAACGCCGCAGAAGAGGAGTTCCTCAACGAAGATAATATCTCCGCCGAGCTTTCCGAACTTTACATGATGCTTGAGACGGGCAAAATTACCGAGGAAGAGTTTGACAGCCGCGAAGCAGTGTTCCTGAACCGTCTGGAACAGATAGAGGAATACAAAAAGAAACACTATGGTATGGCGGAAGAAAGCGACGAAAGCGAAGACGAAGAGACGGACAGAGACGCAGAGCGTCATGAAGATAAAAAGGGAAAAAGGAAAAGCAGGAAAAAAATAAATACGTAGCGCTGGTGGTTTATCCCCCGCCCAATGCCGACCACTCTTGTCCTCGACCAGGATCGGGGAAGGGATTGGCGCTACGTTTTTCAAAAAGCTAAATTGATACAATCTTTCATATTTCAGGTGAATACCGTGTTAGCGCCTAAAACCGGAGTTAAATGCCTTTTGAATGAGATGATGAAACCCACAGCTCAGGCACCAACATTCCTTTCAGATAGTACGTTGTCCCTGATCTGTTTTGGCGGAAAAGGCGGTGTGGGCAAGACGACCTCAGCGGCGGCGACGGCGCTTTACCTTGCTGAAAAGAATCCGAAAAAGCGCATCTTGCTCGCATCGGTAGACCCCGCTCATTCCCTGGCGGATAGCCTCATGGACACGAACACCTTCAGGAATCTCACGGTGTTGGAAATTGACGCCCGCGCCTCGATGCAGAAATTCATGAGTAAGCACGGCGAGACCATAAAAAAAATAATGGGGAGGGGCACCTTTCTCGACAAGGGTGACATATCTGACCTGCTTTCAATTTCACTGCCGGGAATTGACGAGCTTATGGGCATGATTGAACTGGTGGAACTGCTGGAAAGCAAAACGCACGACGTCATTGTGCTCGACACTGCGCCGACGGGACATACTATTAAATTCCTTCAAATGCCGCACCTGATAAAGAAATGGACACGGCTGCTGGACCTGATGATGGAAAAACACCGATGCCTGTCAAGGTTGTACCTGAGACGCTATCAGCCTGATGACGCCGATGCATTCATTGAGGCGTTTTCAAACGGCGCAAAAAAGGTGGAACGCGTCATGAAGAAAAAGTCATGCGAGTTTGTGCCGGTGATGCTGCCGGAGGCGCTCAGCGTGAGCGAGACAAAACGGTTTTTGTTCGTGCTGGAGAATCGCAGAATACCCATAAAAAACATCATTGTAAATCGCGTCAATCCTTTTGGCTCATGCCCGTTCTGCAACTGGCAGCATCTGCACCAGAAGAAGCACATAGACGAGATCGGGCGATGTTTTGACGGCTACCGTGTGCTGCTGATGCCCCTGTATGCGCATGAAATTCACGGAAGAGAGTCGCTGCTGATGTTTGCGCAGGACATGGCGAATAATAAAAACGGAAACGGTGATAACAAGACAAACGGAAAATCATCCCCGGCTTCTCTCCGCATGGTTGGCCTGGAAGACGGGGAAGCAGGAGTTACGGAACATTCCCCTTTCTCTGACTCCCCGCTTCTCCGTTTTTCTCCTGAGAAATCAGATAATTCGCAAAATGCAGAGATTTCCGGTCGCTTTCCTGCGCCAAAATCCACCCTGGAATTTTTGTTGTTTGGCGGCAAGGGCGGCGTGGGAAAAACTACCATTGCGGCGGCAACGGCGCTGGTGCTGTCCGACGTGTACCCGAAGAAACGCATTTTGCTTTTTTCAACCGACCCCGCGCACTCCCTCTCCGATTGTCTTGGTGTGGCCGTAGGGGAAGACGGTTTGGCGCTGAGGAATAATCTCTTTGTGCGGGAAATGAATGCTGAAAAGGAGTACGAAAGATTGAGGGCGCTGTATGCAGGGGAGTTGAAAGACCTGATCGCCGCATTTACAGAGAGGGACGCCGCCGTTACCGTGGCATTCGAAAAAGAGATCATGGAATCTTTCATTGATATGACGCCGCCCGGCATTGACGAAGTCATGGCCGTCGCCACGATTATTGATTACATGGATAAGGGGAAATTCGATCTGTTCGTGCTGGATACGGCGCCCACTGGGCATTTGCTGAGGTTTCTTGAGATGCCTGAACTGGCGCTCGACTGGTTGAAACTCTTTTTTAACCTGTTTATAAAGTACAAAAATGCCTTCCGCATGCCAAAGTTATCGGCATTTATGGTTGACCTGTCGAAAAAGATCAAGCATTTTCTGGCCTTGCTGCGTGACGGTGAAAAGTCGCTCTTTATCCCGATATCCATTCCTACAGAAATGGCATACTTGGAGACGGGCGACCTTGTGCGGGCGGTAAGGAATCTGAAGATTCCCGTGAGTCAATTGCTCCTGAATATGGTTCATCCGCCTCATCACGCAGACCCTGCTGTCGGTGAATGTGCCCTGTGTGTCAATATCAGTGCGTACGAAAGAAGGGTCGCGGATAATTTCAACCTCCTCTTTCCTGACAAAGCCCCATACGTTATATACAGGCAGGAGCAGGAGGTGTGCGGGATAAAGGCGCTCAAAAAGTTTGGCGGGGAATTGTATGGATGTGGGTAAATGTTTACTACATCTGCTGTACAAAGGGTGGCAGATAATTTTAACCGCCTCTTTGCTGATAAAACCCCGTACCTCAGATACAGACAAGGGCATGAGGTGTGAGGAATAAAGGCGCTTAAAAAGTTTGGCAGGGAATTGCATGGATATAGGTAAATATTTATTACGTCTGATGTACAATGCATACCTGATGGTACGGGAGCGGTTTTTCCTTGTTCCTCCTCCGGGAACTCATCCTCTTCTGCCCTTCGACTTCGTAAAGGAAGGAACAGGAGGGGATGAATTCCGGAAACTTTCAGATGATGCCTTCGGAGACGAAGCAGATGAGGTTTGGGCCGGAAAAGGAACCGACGAATTTGAGGCGTCGCCGGTATTGGGGGATCAGCATGTTTCACTCTGCGAGACGCTGGATCGTGTGCTGAACACCGGCGTGGTGGTGCATGGCGATATCACCATTTCAGTGGCAAACATTGACTTGATTTACATAGGGTTGAGGGCGCTATTGACCTCAGTAGAAACAGCAAGACAGTCAGGCGTAGACTGGCGATAGGTCATAAAAAGTAGCGCAGGCTTCCAGCCTGCATGAAGCAAAATAAAAGAAAGCTGGCAGGCTGGAAGCCTGCGCTACAGATTTGCTCCCTCAGGGCTATATTAATAAGCAGTTAGTGATATTTTTAGAGTCCTTAACTTAACACCTATGGATTATAGGGGTGGGTTTTCAATAAATATACAACAGAAAGGCGGACGTCAATGGAGAGGCAACGCACAGCCATAACACAGTCAACGAACTCTGCAACACTAGCCGATGTGCTGGAACGGGTGCTCGACAAGGGGCTTGTCATTGCGGGGGACATAAAAATCAAGCTGGTGGACATAGAGCTTCTGACTATTCAGATACGCCTCATGATTGCCTCGGTGGAGAAGGCAAAGGAGATGGGCATGGATTGGTGGGTCACAAATAAGGATTTCAATTCTCAGTCAAACACTACGCAAAACACGGATGACATAGAAGCGCTCAAAAAGCGTATAGAAGCGCTCGAATCCAAAAAGAGCCAGAATAAATGAAAAATAGTAACGTGTGGCGAGTGACGGAAAAAAACGTCCCCTGCCACTTGCATTATCTGCACTGTCTTGGTTGCGGGTAATAGTTCGCCCACCCATGGATACTCTTCCAGGAGAGGACTTTTTGCATTCCCCTCCACGGAGGGGCAAGGGGTGGGTCCTTCTGCTGTATTTGGAATTTTGGAACAATCTTGAAAAGCGCCGCATGCGTAAAGCCCGAAGGGCTGACAGCGTATAGCCCAGGGCGGGTAGCCTTGGGACAAGGATTTCATAATATTTTAAGCCCTGAAAGGGCGACACATTATCTTAGTGCAATGCCACTGCGCTGCAACGTAAACCCGCAAATGTCCCTGGAGAATCCATAATGCAGAGAGAAGCCGATACGCCGGATATGTTCAACCGTGTCATATCCCAGGAAAAGAAGGCCGTCTTGCCAAACCACATTAATATTGATCCGTCAGACGTGAGCAAGGGGCTTGCAAAATTGGTGCTGACGGTAATCGAATTATTGCGTGAGTTGCTGGAACGTCAGGCCATCAGGCGCATTGACAGCGGCACATTAACCAGGGAGGAAGTAAACAACCTAGGCATCACGTTTATGAAACTTGCAGAAAAGATGGAAGAGCTTAAATCACAGTTTGGCTTAAAAGCAGAAGACCTGAATATAGACCTCGGCCCTATCGGAAAATTGCTTTAAGAATTCAATCCCCACGATCGGGCTTTATCCGTGTAACCCCGCCGCCATATTGGAACGTTTAGGCGCTTCATAATGGCAATTAAAAGCAAGATTGATTCTATAGTATTTTTGAGAGAAGAAGGAGGTGGTTGGCTAAAGAAACAGTGGAATAACAAATTTGAAAAGGGCAAACCAATCGTGAGGTTGGGACGCAAAGCTATGGGTCTCTATG